>BFBZ01000026.1_pt1 | contig 183883 bp, 169 predicted proteins | sample 1888401 | NCBI WGS metagenome assembly BFBZ01 (sample SAMD00112614, study PRJDB3348) | symbiont metagenome | host: Chara braunii
GATGGGTCTGGACCGCGTTGCGGTTCACTTGGACGTCATGATGGTTCCGGGCCGCGGCGTTGTCGCGCGGGATTCAATCACATATCGTTTGATGACGGGCTGCCGGGCGCGTGCGCGGCGTTTCCCGCTTGAGGGTGCTATGCGAATTGTTGGAGCGCTTTGCCTGGCGTTGCTGATGCTCACCGGCGCCGGGACGGCTGCCCACAGCGCAAACGGCATCCGGCTCGAGAACGGGAAGCTGGTTATCGCGCAGTCGTATTGCGCGATGTGCGCGACCGACCGCACGACATGCGTGACCAAATGCAATGGATCCGGTGCCTGCATTCAAAATTGCGACAACGACTACCAGCTTTGCGTCGAGCGCGCCTGCCGCGGTCGGCGGTAGATCGGTTTCAGTTTCACGGATTCTGCCGAATAAAAAAGACCGCCCAGCGGGCGGTCTTCTGATTGGCGATCTGGTCGTCGCTCAGGCGGTTCGGTAAATGGCGACGGCCAAGCCGAACATCGCGAAAGCCAGCGTCACGCCGAGGTTGGCCGACGCCGGCAGGCAGTCGATGCAGGTGCCGACGATCGCCACGATCAAGCGACCTTGAGCGGGGCGTCGTTGCGGCGCCGATAGGCGAGGAACCCGACCGTCGCGAAACCTGCGATGAGCATGGCCCACGTCGAAGCTTCGGGCACCGCCGCGACCTGCCCCTCGACGAACAGCCGCACGCCGTTGTCGGAGAAATGGCTCCAGCCGTCCGAGAAGAAGGATCGGAACAGGGTGGATGACCCGACCGGATCGTTCTGTCCGCCCAATCCGGCATAGCCGGTGGCTCCGAACAGGCCCGAACCGAACACCACGCCATAGGTGCCGGGTCCGAGGGTGAGGGACAGCGGCTGCGACAGATCGATTGCGGTGGCCTGCGGCACCGCGAACACGACATGCGCGAGGCTGTTGCTGGCGAGATCGGACTTCGCGAAGCTCGGGAGCAGGGTCTGCGGGTTCAGCGAAACGATCGCGCCGAAGATGCTGCCGGACGGATAKCCACCGAACTGCGCGCCGATCGCCGTGATCGATGTMGCCTTGCTSAGGGTAAAGGCCGCGCCGATCAGGTCGTCGCCGTGCAGGATGTATTCACCGGTATCGACGCCCGAATAGCTCGCACTCTGGTAGAGCACGTCGGCCTTCGAGGGGGACGACGACATCGTCGCGGCGCAAATCAAGGCAAACGCCGCGGCGCGCCAACCCGTTGTCTTCTGGAACATATTTAACTCCGTCAATTGAACAGAAACTGTTCATTAACCAGTCAACGCGACGTTTCCATGAAGCAACAATTAAATCGGACGAAACATGCGGATTGAAATTCCGCGACCGGGAGCGCTGGATGTTGCCGCCTGAGAGGGCGCCGGGGGCGCGCTCTGCGGACCTTGCGTGCCCGATCCGGTGTTGACGTACCGCTATCCCAGCCCGATGCGCGACTGGTGATATCCCCGATCCAGGATCGCCTGCCACCAGACGCGGTTCTCGAGGTACCAGCGGACGGTCTTGGCCAATCCGCTGTCGAAGTCTTCCTTGGCCTTCCAGCCAAGTTCACGCTCGAGCTTCGACGCATCGATCGCATAGCGTCGATCATGGCCGGGCCGGTCAGTCACGAATGAGATCAGGTTCCGCCTGGAAGCCGGACCGGGCGCAAGCTGGTCAAGCAGCTCGCAAATCGTATCGACCACGTCGAGGTTGGTTCGCTCGTTGCGGCCCCCGATATTGTAGGTCTCGCCGATCCGGCCGTGCTCGAGCACGAGCGTGAGCGCCCTGGCGTGATCCTCGACATACAACCAGTCCCGAATGTTGCGGCCGTCGCCATAGACCGGGAGGGGTTCGCCGGCGAGCCCCTTGATGATCATGTGCGGGATCAGCTTTTCGGGAAAGTGATAGGGGCCGTAATTGTTGGAGCAGTTCGTGACGATGGTGGGCAGATCGTAGGTTTCCCGCCAGGCACGGACCAGATGATCCGACGACGCCTTGCTGGCCGAGTAGGGCGAGTTCGGCGCATAGGCGCTGGTCTCGGAAAACAGGCCGGACTCACCGAGCGATCCGAACACCTCGTCGGTCGACACGTGGAGAAAGCGAAATCGTGCCTTCGCCTCCGGTGAGAGGCCGCGCCAGTGACGCAGGGCTTCCTGGAGCAGGGTGAAGGTGCCGACGATGTTGGTCTGGATGAAATCGCCAGGCCCGTCGATCGACCGGTCGACATGGCTCTCGGCGGCCAGATTGATCACCGCGCTCGGCTGGTAGGTCTCGAAGATGCGGCGCAGCGCCTCCGCCTGGCAGATGCAGTGCTGCTCGAACGCATAGCGCGGATTGCCGGAGGCGCCGGGCAGGGAGTCGAGATTGGCGGCGTAAGTCAGCTTGTCGACGTTCACGACCCGTGCGCCGGTGTCTGCGAGGAGGTGACGCACGACGGCCGAGCCAATGAAGCCCGCGCCTCCGGTTACGAGAATGGTGAGATTGTCGAAGCGCACGGTTAGCCGGCTAGTTGGTGAAGGAACGGGCGACGGATTTCAGATACTCTCCGTAGCTGCTTTTGGCGGTCTTCTCCGCGGCGCGATTGAACTCCTCCAGCGTGATGAACCCGCGCCGCAGCGCAATCTCCTCGGGGCAGGCGATGCGCAAGCCCTGGCGCTGCTCGAGAATCTGCACGAAGTGGCTGGCCTCGACCAATGACGAGTGGGTGCCGGTGTCGAGCCATGCGAAACCGCGGCCGAGCACCTCGACAAACAGATCTCCGCGATCGAGGTAGGCCCGGTTGACATCGGTGATCTCGAGCTCACCCCGTGGGGACGGCTTCAACTGAGCTGCGATGTCGAGCACGTCATTGTCGTAGAAATAGAGTCCGGTCACGGCGACATTCGACTTCGGGACCCGCGGCTTTTCCTCGATCGAGCGCGCCTTGCCCTGCGCGTCAAACTCGATCACGCCGTACTGTTCAGGCGTGTTGACGACATAGCCGAACACCGTGGCGCCGCTCGGTCGCGCCGTTGCCCGCGCCAGCATCTCGGGCAGGCCATGGCCATAGAAGATGTTGTCGCCGAGGACGAGCGCGACGCTGTCGTTGCCGACGAAGCTGCGGCCAACGATGAACGCGTCGGCCAGCCCGCGCGGGGTCTCCTGCGTGGCGTAGGAGAAGTTGAGGCCAATCTCCGAGCCGTCACCGAGCAGGCGCTGGAACAGCGGCTTATCCTGCGGCGTCGAGATGATCAGAATATCCCGGATTCCTCCCAACATGAGTGTCGAGAGCGGATAGTAAATCATTGGCTTGTCAAAAACCGGTAGCAACTGCTTCGAAACGACGGTCGTGACTGGATAAAGACGCGTTCCAGTTCCCCCGGCGAGTATGATGCCCTTCATTATGCCTCGCAAACTTCGCCGTTAATGACAGTAGCATGTATAATATCGCGGACAAATGGTTTTGCCGGCGTTGGTTTATTCGCCGCGGAAGTGAAGTTGCCCGCGGCTGCTTCCCGCGAATCGTAGCGATCGGCAGCAAATCGTTCGACGATCAGCGCGGTTGCTCGCTGGAAGCCGAGCAACGGGCGCGCTGCTCCGCCGGGCGCATTAACCATCCCCGCGTGCAGGATGTCCTGCTCGCTGCGCGGTACGAGAAGCCGGATCGGTTCACCGGAATTGCAGGTCGCAGCATCAAGCAAAAGGCCTCGACGCTGTCACGCATCGAGGCCTGGAGCGAGATGCCGCCAAGGCGGCGATCGATGTCGTCGTGAGCTTACACCGCTGCGTTGGCAGAGCGGCGGCGATATCCGAGGACGGAGAGCCCAACGAAGCCGAGCAGCATCATCGCCCAGGTCGACGGCTCGGGAACGGCGGCGGTCAACGCAAAGGTCCCGACGCCGAAGCCGCCGGGAGCGATTTCACCGTAGTTGTTGCCGGGGGTCACGTCGGTCGAGTTCGGCGCGTAGAAGCTGAAGATCTGGTAGGTGCCGTCGGAGGTCTGGAATTTGAATCCGGTGGTGTCGATGTTCGCGGCGCTCACATAGCTGTTCGCGCCGGAGCCAAACGACGACCCGATCGGGAAGATCAGATTGTCGGCGCCGGGCAGCAGGGCGGTGATGGACTTGCCATTCACCTCGCCGAGGAAGCTCGTCAGCATGTCGCCATTGGTGCCGGTGGTCACCGTCAGGGTGCCGGAGCCGGTGCCGTAGAAGCCGCCGAGGCTGGAGGCGGGTCCGGTCAGCGACCAGTCGTAGGTCAGGGTGGCGGCTTGCGCGGCCGAGAATGCCGACGCGATCAAGCTCGCCGCGAAGGCAGATGCCAGGAGGAGTTTGCTACGCATTTTTGCGGGTCCATTTTACCTAATTGCACCGGAACTAAACTAGGTGCGTTGTTGCTTCGGCTCTGTGACAGTCTCTCGAAGAATCCCGGCGTTCACGGAATGGTTAGCCGGGATGATTAGCCGGCGCTTGAACCGGCAGGATGGCAGGGCCACGCGAGACCCTGCGCCAGTGCTGCCGGAGCGTGCGTTACGTGCGTGCCCCGGCAGACGTGGTTTCGGGAATTATCCGACCAGGCCCGCGCAAGGAGAGGCCGCGTTGAGCGTCCCCTTGTTGCGACGGCGATAGCCCAGGAAGCCGATCGCGGCGAAGCCGGCAATCAGCATGGTCCAGGTCGAAGGCTCCGGAACCGCAGGTGCAAAGGACACGCCACGGATCGCTTCGCCAGGACCGGCGGCATAGAGCGTGTTGAACTGCTCATTGCCGGCCTGACCGATCGAGGTGAAGCTCAACGTATCGGTGATCTCGTAGAGATAGCTCGGCGACAATTCGTTGAGGCCGTAGCTGGTCGCGAACAGCTCGACCTGCCCATTCACGACCTGGCCCGTCAATCCGAGCAGACCGGTCACGCCCGGCGCAGTCGGATTGTTCGCGTTGGCGTTGGCGTTGTTGACCAGGCTCAGGCCCTTCACCAGATCGTAGTCCAGCACCCAATTGCCGTTCACGAGGCTCCACTTCTGAAGGCCGCCTTCGCCGAGCGCCGCCTTGTTGGCGTTGCCGTTCTTGGGCTGCCCGCTGTCGGCGACGTAGAGCGTCGTCGAGTTGGCAAAAAAGTACTGCTCCGGGCTCAGATAGACGAATGAGCCGATCCGGGAGTTGTTGACGCCGTTGGCGAGGCCCGCGGTGAGGTTGATCGAGCCGTTGTTGCCGCCGCTGGAGAGCGGGCTCGCCGGCGGCGTGATGTGCGTCGTGACCAGGCCGCTCGAACTCGTGGGCAAGCCGCCGGAGCCATTGGTCAGGCGGCTGACATTGGTCGAATTCTGCACGCCGCCGTTCGGCGGGTTGTAGTCGCGCGAAACGTAGAGCTGGTTGCCGCTGCCGGTATTGGCGATCGATACAACGCGGGCGTCGGTCGAATTGTCGATCACGGTCGCGGTGGTGGCGCCCTTGGTTGCCAGGAACACGCCCTGTGTCGGATCGCCCTTCGATGCGCCTTGACCGGCGATGTAGAACGAACTGCCGTCGACCGTGGTGACGCTGCGCGGGTTGTTCTGGTTGAAGACGCCAGTCAGCGCCGTCGTGGTATCGACGCTGCCATTGGCGCCGATCAGTGCGATCACGCGCGGAACGGTGGTGACCGGAGTGCCGGTCTGCTGGGCTGCAGTCAGGCTGGTCGTTTGGCCGAGGGCCGCGTTGCCGTAGGTCGTCAACGGCGCCGCATTGAACGCGGCCGCGTTGACGCCATAGCCTGCGATCGTCAGATATTGTCCGTTGGCGGAACGTTGCAGGAAGCCTTCCGAAGACGACCCATATTCACCGGATATCGCCCAATTGGCGCCCACGGTGGTCTGCGGCAGGACGAGGCTGCCAGCGGCTGTGGCCGTCGTCCCATTATTGCTCAGCGAAAGCTGTTTAAGGGTAATCGGCGACGCATTGTTCAGCGTTGTCCCAGAGACGGTGCTGATGACGAGGTCGCCCGGCAAGAATTCGAAAGCGTAAGACGGCGAATTTCCGAAGACGAGCGCCGAAGCGCAGAGCACCGAAGTGCTCAGTAATATTCTCGATTTGTTGTGCATTCCACCGCCCCGCATTTCCTTAAATTTCGATTAATCGGAGGGCGTGACATGACTGTGACAACTTGCCGCATAAAGGCATCTAATTAATAATATGCGTCCAGCATTCGCGGCGAATTAAATCGCAGTCGCGGATCAGGGCGTTCTCAGAAGCCATGAGAGAAAGTGCCCGGAGAACGAATGGTAGCTGGGTAAGTAAGCAGAGTTCTCAGCGGTGATCGAGCAGATCGGATCTCCAGCTTCACGCCCGCTTGCGGGGTTTCCTGCATTTCCGGTACCCCCGGATCTGAGACATCAAGGAACAGGTCATTATACTGGCGGCGATGTGGTTCGAGATCGAGCTTTGGAAGGACGCCTGCTGAATGAGCGAAACCATTGGCCATCCCGATCCCGGTCTCGACCTGTCGGATGGTTTCAAGCCGCACACCTCGCATTGGGGCGTGTTTTCGGCGCGTCTCGGCAAGGACGGTCTCGAAGTCCGGCCCTATGCCGGCGATCCCGATCCAAACGGCATCGTCAACAATTTCCCCGGCGCACTGCGTCATCAGGCGCGTATTGCCCAGCCGGCGATCCGCCGCGGCTGGCTCGAGCGCGGTCCGGGGCCCGATGATCGCCGCGGCCGCGATGAATTCGTCCCGGTCAGCTGGGAGAAGGCGCTCGATCTCCTGGGCGGTGAGCTTTCACGGGTTCGCGACACGGTCGGGCCGGGCGCGGTGTTCGGCGGCTCCTATGGCTGGTCGAGCGCCGGCCGCTTCCATCACGCGCAGAGCCAGGTGCATCGCTTCCTCAACGTCGCACTCGGCGGCTATGTCCGTTCGGTGAACACCTATTCGTCTGGCGCGTCCTCGGTGCTGCTGCCGCAGATCCTCGCCGGTTACGAGGACATCACCAAGCGCAACGTCACCTGGGAGCAGATCGCTGGTGAAACCGACATCGTGCTGGCGTTCGGCGGCATGGCGCTGAAGAACTCGATGGTCGCCGGCGGCTCGATCAGCAAGCACATTGAACGGGGCGCAATGGAAGCGGCGCAACGGCGCGGCTGCCAGTTCATCCTGGTCAGCCCGCTGCGCGACGATCTGCCGGTCGAGGCCGGCGCCGAATGGATCACGGCAATGCCCGGCACCGACACCGCGCTGATGCTCGGTATCGTCCACACCCTGGTCGGCGAAGGCCTGCATGATCAGGCGTTCCTCGATCGCTATACCGAGGGCTGGCCGGTGTTCCGGCGCTATCTGACCGGCGAGAGCGATGGGCAGCCGAAGAGCGCGGAATGGGCCGCAGCGATCTGCGGCATCGACGCCGGCGCGATCAAGGTGCTCGCCCGCCGGCTCGCCGGGCGGCGCGCGCTGATCACCGTCTCGCATTCGTTGCAGCGCGCCGAGCATGGCGAGCAGCCGGTCTGGATGGGCATGGTGCTGGCGGCGGCGCTCGGCCAGATCGGCCTGCCCGGCGGAGGTTACGCCTATTCGCTCGGCGCGATCGGCTATTACGGCCGCCGCGTCAATGCCGTGCCGGGGCCGACGCTTGGGCAAGGCCGCAACGGCGTCGCCGACTTCATTCCGGTGGCGCGCATCGCCGACATGCTGCTCAATCCCGGCACCAGCTATCGCTACAATGGCGAGACACGGACTTATCCGGATATCCGCCTGGTCTATTGGGCGGGCGGCAATCCGTTTCACCATCACCAGGATCTCAACCGGCTGCGCAAGGCGTTTGCGCGGCTCGACACGCTGGTGGTGCATGAGCTCGCCTGGACCGCCACGGCGCGGCACGCCGACATCGTGCTGCCTGCGACGATGACGCTGGAGCGCGAGGACATCGGCTATTCCACCAACGATCCGCTGATGGTCGCGATGCACCGGATCGCCGAGCCGTTCGGGCTTGCGCGCGACGACTACGACATCTTCGCCGACCTCGCCGAGCGGCTCGGGGCCCGCGAGCCCTTCACCGAGGGGCGCACGTCGCGCGAGTGGCTCGAACGTCTCTACGAGCCGACCCGCAAGGCGCTGGCCGCGCGCGGAGCCGAGTCGCCGAGCTTCGAGGAGTTCTGGGAGCGCGGCAGCCTGGTCGTGCCGCAACATCTCGACGACGGCGGCTCGCTGCGCCGCTTCCGCGAGGACCCCGTGGCGCGTCCGCTGCCGACGCCGAGCGGCCGTATCGAGATCTTCTCGCAGAAGATATCGGATCATGGCGATGCCGATTGTCCGGGCCATCCGGTGTGGCTCGAGAAGACCGACACGCCGACGCCGGGCTCGCCGTGTTTCCTGGTGGCGAACCAGCCGGTGACGCGCCTGCACAGCCAGCTCGATTTCGGCGGCCATTCGCTGGAGGCCAAGCACCGCGGCCGCGAGGTCGCGCGCATGAACCCGCGCGATGCCGCGGCGCGCGGCATTGCGGACGGCGACATCATCCGGCTGTTCAATGCGCGTGGGGCTTGCCTCGCCGCCGTGCACGTCACCGACGGCATCGCGCCTGGCGTGGTCCAGTTGCCGACCGGTGCCTGGTACGACCCGATGGACCCCGAGGACGAGGCGCCGCTATGTGTCCACGGCAATCCGAACGTGCTGACGCGCGACATCGGGACGTCATCCTTCGCACAGGGCTGCACCGGTCAGCTCACGACGGTGCAGGTCGAGCGTTTCAACGGCAATCTGCCGCCGATCCGCGCCTTCGATCCCGAATAGCGGAACTACGGCTGATCACGAACAAATCATCTGACGGCGCTGGATGGCGCCCGGCCGTTGAGCTACCGCATCGTCGGATCGCCCTGAGATCGGACCCGCTGAGATGCACCTGAGAACCCTGATTCATCTTGCCGCCGCTGCGACCATCGCGCTTGGCGCGTCCAACGCTTCGGCGCAGACCGCCGCCGAACCGGCCTATGGACCGGAATTACAGGGCTTCGACTATCCCTATCCGGTGCAACATTATCGCTTCAGCTCGCAGGGGCAGGAGCTCGAGATGGCCTATCTCGACGTCAAGCCCGCGGCGGCCAATGGCCAGACCGCGGTGCTGCTGCATGGCAAGAATTTCTGTGCCGCGACCTGGGACGGCACCATCAAGGCGCTCAGCGGCGCCGGCTATCGCGTGATCGCGATGGACCAGATCGGCTTCTGCAAATCCTCGAAGCCGGAACGCTATCAGTTCACCTTCCAGCAGCTTGCCGGCAACAGCCGCGCGCTGCTCGCCTCGCTCGGGATCGAGCATTCGATCATGGTCGGCCACTCGACCGGCGGCATGCTGGCGATGCGCTACGCCCTGATGTATCCGGACGCCACCGACCGCCTGGTGCTGGTCGATCCGATCGGCCTCGAGGACTGGAAGGCCAAGGGCGTGCCGTGGCTCAGCCTCGACGGCTGGATGCAGCGCGAGACGCGCGTCACCGCGGACAGCATCCGCGCCTATGAGCGCGCCACTTATTACGCCGACACCTGGGATCCGTCCTACGAGGTGTGGGTGCAGATGCTGGCCGGGATGTATCGCGGAGAGGGCCGCGCCGCCGTGGCGTCGAGTTCGGCGCGGCTCTACGACATGATCGCGACCCAGCCGGTGTTCTACGAATTCGAGCAGATCAAGCCGCCGACGCTGCTGTTTGTCGGCGACAAGGACACCACGGCGATCGCCAAGGACACCGCGTCGCCGGAGGTCCGCAAGACGCTCGGTAATTATCCGGTGCTGGGCAAGGCGGCCGCCAAGCGGATTCCGCATGCGCAGCTGATCGAATTCCCCGACCTCGGCCATTCGCCGCAGATCCAGGCGCCGGCACGCTTCCACGAGGCGCTGCTCGATTGGTTGCAGCACCCGGAGACCGGCGCCACGCTGGTCAAATAGCCACTGGCCGCGTGGGGTGGCGATTGTCTAACCGGACTCAGCGGCTCGCTTGGTGCGCTCCCGCGCGCTGGCGTGCAGCGGCGACGATCGCCGGGCGCCGGGGCCCGGATGCACATGGACGTGCTTGGCGCTGAGCGGCTCGCCGCATTCCGAGCAGACCATGACGGGATCGAACATCTTCCCGCAGGTCTTGTGTTCGTGCAGCAGCGGCCGGCCGCGCGCGTCGACCATGTGGACGTTGCCCCAGTGCACGATCGACATGATGATCGGATAGAGGTCGAGCCCCTTCTGGGTCAGGATGTATTCGTAGCGCTTCGGCGCGTCCTGATAGCGAATCTTGCGCAGCACGCCGAATCGCACCAGCTTCTTCAGCCGGTCGGCGAGCAGATGCCGGGTGATCCCGAGCGACGCCTGGAAGTCGTCGAACCTGCGGATGCGCAGGAAACATTCGCGCAGGATCAACAGGCTCCAGCGGTCGCCGATCACCGCCACGGTGCGGGCCAGCGAGCACGGCTCCTCCTCGAGGGCATCCCATTTCATCGGTGTCTCCAGCAGTCTGCAACGGCAAAACCAACAAAATTCTAAAACAGAACTCACGTCGTTTCAATAGGATGCCTTTCATAGGGCTATATCCAAGCCATTGCATGACAAATATCATATTGACAGTTCTAAAATAGAACTTATGGTCTCGGCCACGATCAACCGGCAGTGACGGACGATTGCTGCCAATCGAAGGGAAGGCGTTCCATGGCTGCTCCGCTCAAGGTCGAATTCCACTTCGATTTCGGAAGTCCGAACGCCTATCTCGCCGAGCTCGCGCTGCCGGGCATCGAAAAGCGCACCGGCGTGAAGTTCGATTACGTCCCGGTGCTGCTCGGCGGCGTCTACAAGGCGACCGGAAACATGTCGCCCGGCGAGTCTCTGCGCGGGATCAAGAACAAGCCGGAATACAATGCGCTCGAGACCGAGCGTTTCCTGCGCCGCCACAACATCACGACCTTCAAGTCGAACCCGTTCTTCCCGGTCAACACGTTGATGTTGATGCGCGGCGTCGTCGCCGCCGATTTCGAGGGACTGTTCGAGCCCTATTTCCGCGCCGCCTATCACCACATGTGGTCCGAGCCCAAGAAAATGGATGATCCGCAGGTGTTTCGCGAAGCCTTCCTGTCTTCGGGTCTCGACACCGATCGGATCATCGCCCGCGCCCAGCAGGACGAGGTGAAGAAGAAGCTGATCGACAACACCAGCAACGCCGTGGCGCGTGGCTCGTTCGGCTCGCCGACCTTCTTTGTCGGCGACGAGATATTCTTCGGCAAGGATCGCTTGCGAGAAGTCGAGGACGAGATCGTGGCTCAGTTGGCCGCGGGGCAGCGCAAGACCGCCTGAGCGGGAGATTCCTCAAGCCAAGAAATCAGGCCCGAAGGGCTGCGACAGGGAGGTTTCAGTGCAGGCGTTGACCGAGTTTGCCGAAGGAAGCGTGGAAGGCTTGCCGAACCGCATCCATGAGGTGATCAATCATCATGTCGTGGCGACGCCAAATCATCCGGCGCTGATCGACGACAAGATGCGGCTGACTTATCGGGAGCTCGATCAGGCGGTCGATCGCGTCGCAGCCGCATTGCAGGCGCTCGGCATCCGCGCCGGCGACCGCATGATGATCGTGAGCGAGAATTCGATTCCGCTCGCCTGCCTGCTGCTGGCGGCAAGCCGGCTCGATGTCTGGTCGATCGTGGTCAATCCGCGGCTGTCGCCGCGCGAGCTCGACCAGATCAGGGATCACAGCGGCGCCCGCCGCGTGCTGCTGACCGCCGACGTGTCGCAGGAGGCGGCCGCGCATGCCGCGCGTTATGAGGCTGCCATCCAGGACGTCGGTCCGTTCCGCGGCATCGCGGTCACCGGCCTGAATCTGGCCACGGTGGCCGAGCCGGTCGAGGCCGACGGCGCAAGCCAAGTCGGGGTCCTCATTTACACGTCGGGCACCACGGGCGCGCCGAAGGGCGTGATGCTGACCCACCGCAACCTGCTGTTCAGCGCCCGCGGCACCGCGGCGTTCCGCAAGATGACGGCAGATGACGTGCAGTACTGCGTGCTGCCGATCTCGCACATCGTCGGCATCTCGTTGCTGACCATGACCTTGATGGTCGGCGCCACCGTGCGTCTGGTCGCGAAATACGATCCGGCCGCGCTGGTCAAGGCGATGGCGGAAGAGGGCATCACCATCCTGAACGGTGTGCCTGCGACCTATCAGCGCCTGCTCGAATATCGGCGCAATGCCGGCCTGGCGAAGCTCGATCGCGGCCGCTTGCGGGTGATCTCGGTGGCCGGCGCGCCGCTCGACCTCGAGCTCAAATCCCGGGTCGAGCAGGAACTGGGCCTGCCGCTGCTCAATGGTTACGGCATCACCGAATGCTCGCCGGGCATCTCCGGCGTCCGGCCCGACAACCCGCGGGCCGACCATGCGGTCGGCGCCGTGATGCCGGGCCTCGAGGCGAAGCTGGTCGGCCGTGACCTCAAGCCGGTTGCATCAGGCGAAGTCGGCGAGTTGCATGTTCGCGGCCCGAACGTGATGCGGGGCTATTACCGCGCACCCGATCTGACCGCCAAGGCGATCGACCCCGACGGCTGGTTCAACACCGGTGATCTGGCGCGCTTCGAGGATGACGTGCTCTATATCGTCGGAAGAACCAAGGAGATGATCATCCGCTCCGGGTTCAACGTCTATCCGGCCGAGATCGAGGCCGTGCTGAGCACGCATGACGCCGTTGTGCAGTGCGCCGTGGTCGGGCGGTCGGTCGAGGGCAACGAGGAAGTCGTCGCCTTCGTGCAGCTGATCAAGGGATCGACGGCGACGGCGACGGACCTGATGGCCCATGTTGCCCCGCAACTGACCTCGTACAAGCGGCCGTCGGAGATTATCCTGATGGACGCGCTGCCCGCGACATCGACGGGCAAGCTCTTGAAACACAAGCTGGCGGAATCGCTGCGCGGCCAAAGCTGACGCATCGTCCGTAGAACCACCACTCAAGCAAAAGACCGGAGAAACACCATGCAGAAGAGAAACAAGACGGTCGCCGTCATTGGTGCCGGTGATTACATCGGCGGTGAGATCGCCAAGAAGTTCGCCGCCGAGGGCTTCACGATCTTCGCCGGTCGCCGCAATGGCGACAAGCTGGCGCCGCTGGTCAAGGAGATCGAGGCCGCCGGTGGCGAGATTCATGCGCGATCGCTCGATGCGCGCAAGGAGGAGGAGATCATCTCCTTCCTCAACGATGCCGACAAGCATGCGCCGCTGGAAGTCTGCATCTTCAACATCGGCGCCAACGTCAACTTCCCGATCCTCGAGACCACCGAGCGTGTGTTCCGCAAGGTCTGGGAGATGGCCTGCTATTCCGGATTCCTGGCGGGACGCGAGGCGGCGCGGCTGATGCTGCCGCGCGGCGAGGGCAACATCTTCTTCACTGGCGCGACCGCCTCGCTGCGTGGCGGCAGCGGTTTTGCCGCCTTCGCCAGCGCCAAGTTCGGCCTGCGCGCAGTGGCACAGGCGATGGCGCGCGAACTGGGCCCGAAGAACATCCATGTCGCGCATCTCATCATCGACTCCGGCGTCGACACGGCCTGGGTGCGGGAGCGGCGGGAACAGCTTTGGGGCAAGGAGGCGCTCGACAACCCCGATCTCTTGATGCCGCCGGCTTCGGTCGCCTCGTCCTATTGGCAACTGTACCAGCAACCGAAGAGTGCCTGGACCTTCGAGCTCGAAATCCGGCCCTTCGGCGAGAAGTGGTAGGGAGCAGGTCCGATGGAGCTCGCGCTATCCCCTGACGATGCGGCGTTTCGCGACGAGGTTCGCGCGTTCATCAAGGACAATTATCCGGCGGAGATGCGCGTCGCCAATCCGGAGACCGATCTCTCCAAGGAGCAGATGCTGCTGTGGCATAGAATCCTGCACGGCAAGGGCTGGATCGCGCCGCTCTGGCCGAAGGAATATGGCGGCCCGGGCTGGTCGATCACCCGCCGCTTCATCTTCGAGCAGGAGACGACGCGCGCCGGCACGATGCCGCCGCTGGCGTTCAGCGTCACCATGGTCGGCCCTGTCATCTACACCTTCGGCAACGCGGCGCAGAAGACGAAGTTCTTGCCGCGGATTCTCTCCGGCGAGGACTGGTGGTGCCAGGGTTATTCGGAGCCGGGCTCCGGCTCCGATCTCGCCACCGTTCGCACCAAGGCGGTACGCGATGGCGACCACTATATCGTCAACGGCCACAAGACCTGGACCACTCTGGCGCAGCATGCCGACTGGATCTTCTGCCTGGTGCGGACCGATCCGACGGCGAAGCCGCAATCCGGCATCTCTTTCCTGCTGATCGACATGAAATCGCCCGGTGTCACCGTGCGTCCGATCATCACCATCGACGGCTCGCACGAGGTCAACGACGTTTTCCTGGAGAACGTCCGCGTCCCCGTCGAAAACCTGATCGGCGAGGAGAACAAGGGCTGGACCTACGCCAAGTTCCTGCTCGGCAATGAGCGCACCAGCATGGCCGGGATCGGACGCTCGACGCGTTATATCGATCGGCTGAAGAAGATCGTGAAAGCCGAGATCCCGGAAGACGATCCGGCCCATCTGGAATTCATCCGCGACATCGCCCGCGTCGAGCTCGACGTGCTGGCGCTGGAGGCGACCGAGTTGCGCGTCGTCGCCCAGATGGCGCGCGGCATCGATCCGGGGCCGGCGGCATCGCTGTTCAAGATCCGCGGCACCGAGATCTTCCAGAACATCACCGAACTGACGCACCGCGCGATCGGCAATTACGGGCTGGCGATCCGCGAGCATCCGGTCAGCGCCAACCACTTCATGCCGGGCCCGGACTACGGCCATACGGCATCGGAGAAGTACCTCAACTCGCGCAAGCTCTCGATCTACGGCGGATCGAACGAGATCCAGCGCAACATCATCGCCAAGGCGGTGCTCGGGCTCTAGGGCGCGACGCCCAAACTAAGAACTTGCATCGCGTCACGCTCTGGCAGCAGCGCAACGAGAGGATCGGATGGATATCCAGTTCACGGAAGAGCAGGAATTGTTGCGGTCCAGCGTCCAGCGGCTGCTGCGCGACCAGTATGATTTCGACGCCCGCCGCAAGATCGTCGCGAGCGAGGAAGGTCTTGGCCGCAAGCAATGGGCTGAATTCGCCGAGCTCGGCCTGCTCGCGGCGCCATTCTCGGAAGCCGCAGGTGGACTAGGCGGCGGACCGCTGGCGACCATGATCATCATGCAGGAGTTCGGTCGCCACCTCGTGGTCGAGCCGTTCGTCGAGACAATCGTCGCGGCCGGCGGCCTGATCGAGCAGGTCGGCTCCGAAGTGCAGCAGCAGGCCTTCATCCCCGAGATCATCTCGGGAACGAAGCTCTGGGCGCTGGCCTGGACCGAGCGGGGCTCGCGGTTCGATCTCGCGACCGTTACCACCACAGCGCGCCGCGACGGCGATGGCTACTTGCTCACCGGCGAGAAGACTGCGGTGCTGGCCGCGCCCTGGGCGGACTATCTCATCGTCTCCGCGCGCACCTCGGGCCATCGCCACGATCGCGGTGGTGTCAGCCTGTTCGTGGTCGATCGCCGCGCCGCCAATCTCGATCTGCAAAGCTTCAAGACCATCGACGGCCGCCGCGCGGCCGAAATCAGCCTGCGCGGCGTCCGCGCGGAATTGCTCGGCAGGGAAGGCGAGGGCGTGGCCGCGCTCGAAGCCTGCCGCGACCGCGCGATCGGCGCGCTCTGTGCCGAGGCGGTCGGTGCGATCGGCGAGCTGAATGCGGCGACCCTGGAGTATTCCAAGACGCGCAAGCAGTTCGGCACCACGATCGGCAGCTTCCAGGTGTTGCAGCACCGGATGGTCGACATGTTCATCGCGCATCAGGAGGCGCTGTCCTTGATGCAGCATCTGTCGCTCAGCTTGAACGAGGGTGAAGCCGGCCTGTCCCGGCTGGCGTCGGGCGCAAAATCCAAGATCGGCTATGCCGGCAAGTTCGTCGCCGATCAGGCCGTGCAGCTCCACGGCGGCATGGGCATGACCGACGAGCTCAATGTCGGCCACTACTTCAAGCGGATTTCCTCCATCAACATCCAGTTCGGCGATCCCGCCTATCACGTGCTGCGCTATGCGCAGCTCGACGCGGCCGCTTAAAGCCAGAGAGGCAAGCATGTCACCAGATGCAGTGATCGTTTCCACGGCGCGCACCGGCGTCGGCAAGGCCTATCGCGGCGCACTCAACAACACCGACGGCCCGACCCTGGCCGGTCATGTGATGGCGGAGGCGGTGAAACGCGCCGGCATCGCGCCGGGCGAAGTCGAGGACGTGGTGATGGGCTGCGCCATGCAGCAGGGCACCATGGTGATGAACGTCGCCCGCAAGGGTGCGATCCGCGCGGGGCTTCCTGTCACGGTCGCCGGCACCACCATCGACCGGCAATGCGCCTCCGGCTTGCAGGCGATCGCGGTCGCCGCGCGCTCGGTGATGCTCGATGGCGTCGAGATCGCGATCGGTGGCGGCATCGAATCGATCAGCCTGGTGCAGAACGAGCACATGAACCGGTTCCACGCCGTCGACGACGAGCTGATGGCGATGAAGCCGGAGATGTACATGTCGATGCTGGAGACGGCCGAGGTCGTCGCCGAACGCTATGGGATCGGCCGCGACAAGCAGGACGAGTACAGCCTGAAGTGCCAGCGCCGCGTCGGCGCCGCGTTGCAGGGCGGCCGCTTCAACGATGAGATCGTGCCGATCACGACGAAAATGGCCGTCGTCAACAAGGACACCAAGGACGTCAGCTTTCAGCAGGTGACGCTGGCGAAGGACGAAGGCCCCCGGCCGGACACCACGGCGGACGGCCTCGCCAAGATCAAGCCGGTGTTCGAGGGCAAGACCATCAGCGCCGGCAACGCCAGCCAGCTCTCCGACGGTGCTTCCGCCTGTGTGATCATGAGCGACAAGATCGCCGCGCAGAAAGGCTTGAAGCCGCTCGGCATCTTCCGCGGCTTCGTCGCCGCCGGCGTCGAGCCGGACGAGATGGGCGTCGGCCCGGTCGCCGCGATCCCGCGGTTGCTGAAGCGGCACAACCTCAAGATCGACGACATCGATCTCTGGGAACTCAACGAAGCCTACGCGGTGCAGGTGATCTATTGCCGCGACAAGCTCGGCATCGACCCGGACAGGCTGAACGTCAATGGCGGCTCGATCGCGATCGGTCACCCCTATGGCATGACCGGCGCGCGGCTCACCGGCCACCTCCTGATCGAGGGCCGCCGGCGCAAGGCCAAATACGGCGTGGTGACCATGTGCATCGGCGGCGGCATGGGCGCGGCCGGTCTGTTCGAAATCATCAATTGATCGGAAACGCGGGAGAGACTTGTGAAGACAGCAATCACTGAACTGTTCGGTATCCAGCATCCGATCATCCAGGGCGGCATGCATTATGTCGGCTTTGCCGAGATGGCGGCGGCGGTCTCCAATGCCGGCGGCCTCGGCATCATCACCGGCCTGACCCAGCGGACGCCGGAATTGCTGGCCAAGGAGATCGCGCGCTGCCGCGACATGACGGACAAGCCGATCGGCGTCAACCTCACCTTCCTGCCGAGCTTCACCGCGCCGCCCTATCCGGAATACATCGCCGCGATCCGCGAGGGCGACGTCAAGGCGGTGGAGACCGCGGGCCGCAGCCCCGAGCAGTACATGCCGGCGCTGAAGGCCGCCGGCATTAAGGTGATCCACAAATGCACCTCGGTGCGGCATTCGCTGAAAGCCGAGAAGATCGGCTGCGATGCGGTCAGCGTCGATGGCTTCGAGTGCGGCGGCCATCCCGGCGAGGACGACATCCCGAACATGATCCTGCTGCCGCGCGCGGCGGACGAACTGACGATCCCGTTCGTCGCCTCCGGCGGCATGGCGGATGCGCGCAGCCTGGTGGCGGCGCTGTCGATGGGCGCTGCCGGCATGAACATGGGCACCCGCTTCATCGCAACCAAGGAAGCGCCGGTTCATCCCAACGTGAAGCAGGCGCTGCTCGATGCCGACGAGCTCGACACAAGGCTGGTGATGCGCGCGCTGCGCAACACCGAGCGGGTGCTGAAGAACAAGGGCGTCGACGAATTGCTCGAGATCGAGCGCGAGAAGGGCAAGACGCTGAAGATCGAGGACATCCACGAGCAGGTCGCCGGCGTCTACCCGAAGGTGATGATCGATGGCGAGATGGATGCCGGCGCCTGGAGCTGCGGCATGGTGGTCGGCCTGATCCATGACATCCCGACCGTCAAGGAATTGATCGACCGCATCATGTCCGAGGCCGAGACGATCATCCGGCAGCGCCTGACCGGCTTCCTCGACGGCAAGTTCGACGCCAAGCCGGCCCGCGCGGTCGCCTGAGGGAGAATGCCATGACCGAGCATGTCGAGGTCGAGATCGCTGCAGGGGTGATGACGCTGACCTTGCGGCGGCCCGAGAAGAAGAATGCGCTGACCGGCGCCATGTATGACGCGATGTCGAGCGCGCTGAAGCAGGCCGAGGCGGATCCGTCCGTACGCGTGATCCTGTTCCAGGGCGATGGCGACAGCTTCACCGCCGGCAACGACCTGGCCGACTTCGCGAGCCAGGCACGCGGTGAGAGCGCGGTCGATAGTCCGGCGCATCGCTTCATCGAAACCATCAGCAAGGTCGGCAAGCCGTTGGTCGCGGCGGTGCAGGGCAATGCGGTCGGCGTCGGCACCACCATGCTGCTGCATTGCGACCTGGTCTATCTCGCCGAGAATGCCCGGTTGATCACGCCGTTCGTCAATCTGGCGCTGGTGCCGGAGGCGGCGTCGAGCTGGCTGCTGCCGCTGCGGATCGGGCACGCGCGGGCCTACGCGATGTTCGCGCTCGGCGAGCCGATGGATGCGCAGGGCGCGCTGGCCTCCGGTCTCGCCAACGCCGTGGTGCCGCAAGCGGATCTGCGCAAGAAGGCGCATGACGCGGCGATCGCGCTGACCAAACGGCCGGCCGGCTCGCTCGGCATGACCAAGCAGCTGATGCGCGAGCACCAGCGGATCGCGGCGCAGATCGCCGAGGAAGGCGTGCTGTTCAAGGAAAGGCTGACCACGCCCGAGGCGCGAGAGGCGTTTGCCGCCTTCGCGGAGCGGCGCCAGCCGGATTTTTCCAAGCTGTCGGCCTGACCGGCGACGTAACGCACGGAACCATCGAGGGAGTGAAGCATGCACGTTGCCGGCAGCCATCAATACCCCACCATGGAATCCGTGATCTACGGCAAGCCCGCAGCCGAAGCGCTGCGCGAGGAGGCCGAGCGGCTGGACGCGAGGCGCGTCTACCTGATCGCCAGCCGGACGCTGAACACCACGACCGACGAGATCGAGAAGATCCGCAAAAGTCTCGGCGATCGTCATGCCGCCACTTTCGACGGCGTGCCGCAGCACACGACGCGCGATGTCGTGACGCAGATCGCGAGGCAAGCCAGCGAAGCCAGGGCTGACCTCGTGGTCGCGATCGGCGGCGGCTCGGTGGTCGATGCGGCGAAGATTGTCTTGATGTGTATCGAGCATGAGATCTTCGAGCCCGCGGGGCTCGACGGCTTCGAAACCACGCCGGACCGCCGGTTCGGGCCGTTCCGGACCCCGAAGGTCCGGATGATCGCGATCCCCAGCACGCTGTCGGGCGGCGAATACAATTCCGGCGCGCTGGTGACCGACACCAGCCGCAAGCTGAAGCAGATCTTCAACCATCCGATGATGATGCCGCGCAGCATCATCCTCGATCCGGCGATCACGAAGTATACCCCGGAGAAGCTCTGGCTCGGCTCCGGCACGCGCGCGATGGACCATGGCATCGAGGCGATCTGCTCCAGCCGTCCGAACGTGCTGGTCGACGCGGTGTGCCAGCAAGGTTTGCGCTATCTGCACGACGGCCTGCTGCGCACCAAGGCCAATCCCGATGATGAGGCGGCGCGGCTGAATTGCCAACTCGGCTCGTGGCTATCCGCGTTCGGATTGCAGTCGCGGGTGCCGATGGGCGCCAGCCACGCCATCGGCCATGTGCTCGGCGGCACCTGCGACGTGCCGCACTATTTCTGCACGGCAGTGATGATGCCGAGCGTGCTGCGCTACAACCACCCCGCGACGGAAAAGGCCCAGCAAGCGATCGCCGCCGCGCTCGGCGCGCCGGGGCGCGACGCCGGCGAGGCGTTCGCAGGCTTCATCGCGGAGCTCGGCCTGCCACGCCGGCTCGCAGATGTCGGCGTTGGCGAAGATCGCTTCGAGTTGATCGGTCGGAACGCGATGCTGTCGATCTTCACGCGCGCCAACCCGCAACCGATCCGCGAGCCCGATGACGTCGTCAAGATCTTGAAGCTCGCCGCCTGAGATAACAGCACCCGGAGCCGCCATCATGGCCGCCTTGCGCATCTTCTCCTATCTGCCGAACCCGCGGGTCTGGAAGGCCACCATCGCCGCGCGGTTCTGCGGCGTCGACGTCGAGGTCAGGGGCGCCTCGGGCAAGGAGTTGCGCGATTGGCTGTGGGACTACGATGCCCATCCCCTGACCGAGCAGGAACGCACCGCGCTGTCGTCGCTGGCGCGGACCGGACGGGTCGGCCTGACCGGTGCGCAGCTGTTCAAGACCGATGCCTTCATGGCGGCGCAGCCATTCGGCAACGTGCCGGCGGCGTTCGGACCTGACGGCGAGGTCGGAATATTCGAATCCAACAGCATCATGCGTGCGGTGGCGCGGCTCGGAGAAGGCAAGTTCCCGCTCTACGGGCGCGACGCCTATGAGGCATCCAGGATCGACAGCTTTCTCGATGTCAGCCTGGTGTTCGCGCGGGATTCGCAGATCTATCTGCTCGCGCTGTCGGGCGGGACGGTCGACGCGGCGATTCATGCCCGCGCCAGGGATGCGTTCGCGATCTATGCGTCCGGGATCGAGCAGGCGCTGTCGTCCCGGCGCGAGACGCTGGTCGGGGACGGCATCTCGATTGCCGACATCTGCTTTGCCGCCGAGCTCGCGCTGTTCATGAACGAGTACGGGCGGAGCGAGCAATTGGACAAACAGGGATTGACCAGGATCCTGCATCCCGGGGTGCAGGATGGGTATCCGCTGATGTTCGCCCATTTTGCCCGGCTGGTCGCGCACGCGCATTTTGCGCCGGACCTCAAGCCTTACGTCGAGAAGCTGCGGTCGAAGGCTGCGGCCGAACCATGACACCTGCTGGCTCTAACGCGGAGGAGTGATCGCATGACCGCACCCGTCTGTCTGATATCCGGTGTCGGCCCCGGCACTGGTTCGGCGCTCGCCAGAAGGTTCGCTGAAGGCGGCTATCGCGTCGCGCTGCTCGCCCGGAACGAGGAGCGGCTCGCCGCGCTCGAAAGACAGTTGCCCGGTGCAAAAGCCTATCGATGCGACGTGTCCGATCCCGCTGACGTCGAGACGGTGGCTTCCGCCGTGGAGCGCGATCTCGGCAGTCCTGAGGTCGTGATCCACAATGCGGTCGGCGGGGCATTCGGCACCTTCCGCGAGATCGATCCGCAGATTCTCAATCGCAACTTCCAGGTCAACACGATGGGCTTGTTGTATTTGGCAAGGCGATTTGCCCCGGCGATGGTCAGCGCCGGCAAGGGCGCCATCGTCGCCTCCGGCAACACGTCGGCCTTACGCGGCAAGGCCGGCTTTGCAGGGTTCGCGCCGACCAAGGCGGCGCAGCGGATCCTTGCCGAGGCGATGGCCCGCGATCTCGGGCCGCAGGGCGTGCACGTTGCCTATGTCGTGATCGACGCGGTGATCGATCTGGAGTGGACGCGGAAGCGCTGGCCGGAGCGGCCGGACGACTTCTTCATCAAGCCACGGGCGATCGCCGACGAGGTCTGGCACGTCGTCCATCAGGATCGCAGCGCGTGGTCGTTCAATGTCGAGATCAGGCCGTTCGGTGAGGTCTGGTAGTCCACGCGTCGGTTGCAAGTGACGGTCAATTCAAAAAGAACTCGGGGGAGTGTAATGCTGTTGAGGAAGTTTGCTGTTTCTATCGCGATGCTTGCGGCGTTTGCCGGTGCTCCAGTGAGCGCCGAGACGCCCGGCGTGTCCGAATCCGAAATCAAGATCGGGGCGACATTCCCGTTCAGCGGCCCGGCATCTCCGCTCAGCAATACCGGCAAGGGCCTGATTGCCTACGTCCATTCCATCAACGACCGGGGCGGCATCAATGGCCGCAAGATCAACCTCATCACCTACGATGACGCTTATTCACCGCCCAAGGCCGTGGAGCAGACCCGGAAGCTGATCGAGAGCGACGAGGTGGCATTCCTGTTCGGCCCGCTCGGAACGCCCGGCATCGGCGCGACCATCAAATACGTCAACGCCAAGAAGGTGCCGCATCTGTTCGTCGTCAGCGGTGTGACCAAGTTTGCCAATTTCAACGAGTTTCCGCTGACCACCACGGGATTGCCGAGCTACAGCACCGAAGGAAAGATCTACGCGAAATACATCGCGCAGACCGCGCCCGATGCGAAGATCGCGATCCTCTACCAGAACGACGATCTCGGCCGCGATTTCGTCGCGGCGTTCAAGGACACGCTGAAGGCGGATTTCGACAAGAAGGTGGTGACCTCGCCCTATGAGGTSACCGAGCCSACSATCGAATCCCGSGTGGTGACSCTGAAGGCGTCSGGCGCCCAGGCGTTCCTGATCGCCGGCACGCCGAAATTCGCCGCGCAGGCGATCAAGAAGGCGAGCGAGATCGGCTGGACGCCGCTCACCATCGTCAACTACGTGTCGAGCTCGGTCTCCGCGACCATCGTGCCTGCCGGCGCCGACAAGGCGGTGGGCGTCGTGGTGGCGACCATCACCAAGGATCCGAACGACAAGAGGTGGGCCGACGATCCCGGCATGAAGTGGTATCGCGCCCATTTCGAGAAATACCTTCCCGGCGCCGACATCGGTGACAACAACTACCTGTTCGGCACCCAGCAGGGCCAGATCCTGGAACAGGTCCTCAAGCAGTGCGGCGACGACCTGTCGCGCGAGAACATCGTCAAGCAGGCGCGCAACATCAAGGGGCTGGTGCTTCCAACCTTGATGCCGGGCATCACGATCAACACCGGACCCGACAACAGCATGGCCTACACCCAGCTCCAACTGCAACGCTGGACCGGAAGCTCATGGGAGCAGTTCGGCGGCGTGTTGAGCGCCGACTCAAACTGAGCCGACTTATGAGGCGCGCTAGTGGAGCCGCCGTGCGATCGGCTTCGCCAGCGCGCTGTGCCAGTCCCATTGTGATGGCCGGTCGTTCGAGCGAAGGCTGGCCAGGAAGGCCGTGGTCTTCGGCTGAACCCGCGATCCGTCGATCACCTCGAGCTGGCCGCAGCGGTTGAGCGTGTGCAGCTTGCGGCCGGTCCACAGCGGCCCGGGCTTGAGCAGGTGGCGGACGGCCTGCCTGTAGGTCGTCGGCGACAGTTCGAGCACTTCGGCAAGTCCGAGTGCCGCGCCGTATCCGTTGCTGCAATCCTGCACCGGTCGCCACAATTTTCCATTGATGGTGACGAAGTTTCCGGCCGGCCGCGTCGTCGCGCGATCCAGCAGGACGGGATTGCTCGCATGCGGCTGCCACGGCCCGAGCAGCCGGTCGGCATGGTAGATCGCCAGCGTGTCGGAGTATCCGCCGGTGCCGTCGCGCCAGGCGCCGAACATGTAATGCAGGCCGTTGTGCCGCGTGATGGTCACGTCGGCCAGTTCGAGCCCGGAGAGCAGCGTCGAGTGCCGCTCCCACTTGTCCGGAAAGCGGATGCATTTGTAGAGCGGAACGTCGCGATGCGCGGTGCTCTCCGGGATCATCCACAGCTCGCCATTGTCCTCGATCAGGAACGGATAGGACAGGTGCCAGGGCTCTTCGAGCACCGGTAACGCCTTGCCGACCGGGCCGTTGCCGTCGAATTCGATCGCGGAAATGATGCCCTTGCCGACCCGATGGTCGAGATCCTCGAAGAAGACGAACGTTCTGCCCTGCCACTTCACCGGGAAGGGATCGGCATAGAAACGATGTCCGGAATCGCCGAGCACGTTCCAGGTCGGTCCGGACAGGTCACCGCTGCGCCAGACGTCCGCATTCCCGGCGTAGCGCCAGCCGACGTGCCAATGCGGCGCGTAGCAGCACAGCCGATAGATCTCCTTCGCGATCGAAGTCGCCAGGCCCTGCAAGACAAAAGGCGCGGGATTTCGTGCAGTGCCGTCGCTCACCGGAGCAACCAGCTGCGGCACCAGTCGTGGCGCTCCTGACAGGATTGGCGGCAACATGGACAGCGTGCGGACCATGACCGCGTCGAGCCCGCCGCTCAGGCCGGCCGCGATTTCCGCGGAAGGATGGCCGCGGTCCATCACCGCGCCGTCGAACTCATTGACGATTTCGATCACCGGCAGGTCGCCGGCGAGCACCGCCGCCAGCGCGGCGCCTTCTCCCGCATGTCCGTTGAACCGTGGACGGAGATACAGTCTGGCTGAGCACTTCGGATCGCGCTGCGCATCGGTGAAGTCGACCACCACGTCGGGGTTACCTGCGCGAGGCCGCTGCGGAACCTGTGTCAGCCTGTCGGCGCCGACGGTCTTGCCCTTGCGCAGGACGATGCGTTCGAGTTCGAACAGCATGTCGAGGCCTGCGGGTCGCGGCGTCGGCGTCGTGGTCCAGGCGATCTGAACGGGAATATCCTGATCGTTGACGCGTAGCGACTCACGGCACATCCAGAGCCGCGCCTGCTCCCGATCGCAGCGAAACTCGATAATCATGTCCAGCCCAACTTCCTAGTGCGCGTCCATTCCCACGGCATTGCCGAGAATGCGGACGTATTCCTCTATCATGGCATCCAATGAATAGCGCGACTTGAGACCCACGGCGCTTTGCCGCAGCCGGTCGCTCAACGAATGATCTGTCAGGACTTTCGACACCGCGGCCGAGAACTCGGCCTCGTCGGCAGCGTCGACGAACACCGCCGCGGGTTGCCCCTGGTAGGACAGCACCTCGCGCAGCACGGGGAGATCGTTGACCACGCAGGGAATGCCGGCGCTGGCGGCTTCGACGGCGGCGAGGCCAAAGGTTTCCGCCTGAGTGGGGAATACGAACACATCGAGGCAGGCCAGGAAGTCGGCCATCTGGCGCGGCGGAATCTCGCCGATGAAATGGAGCCGGTCCATGACATCAAGCTCATTCGCCAACGCCCTGAGCCGTTCCTCGTCGGCGCCCTGGCCAGCCAGCGCGAGGTGCCAGGATGGGTCGGCAGCCAGCAGGCGAATTGCGGCATCGAGCCGCTTGTGCGGGTGCAGCCGCGCCGCGCAGCCGAGCAGGGTACGCTCCGTCGGCAGCTTGAATTGTTGCCGCGCAACGTCTTTCGGCAGGCTGTGCGACTTGTCGTCGAAGCCGTGCGGGACGTGCTTCATCCGCGCCCGATAGGGCGCTGGATAGCGGGCGTATTCACGTTCCATGTCCCGCGAATTCAGCGTGATGCACTGGAAGAAGCCGGTCGAGCCCATGACGATGTCGGCGGCGCGCACCGGCAGGCTCATCGACAGCGCCGAGGACACCTGGTTGGCGATGACTGGAGCGCGGCAGACGAGACGCGACACGCCGCCGCCGATCACATTGCCGAAGTGCTGAAAGGTCAGGACGACATCGGGCCGGATGGTCCTGAGGTGACCGGCGAGCGTCCGCAGCATCCGCAGCAGCGCCAGCGGGTTTCCCGGGCGGCTCGGCGCGCAATAGAACGTGTTGGGAGGCTCGTCGAAGGAATCCGATTTGCGGAAGAAGAACAGGTTGGCGACGTCATAGCCGCGCGCGATAAGTCCGCTGCCGAGCAGCCGTGATATCTCCTGCGCGCCGGCATTCTCGGCCTGGGTCTGCACCAGGACGACGCGCAGCTTCGGCTTGCTCTCGCGCGATGCGGTCGGTGCCTCGCGCAATTCTGTGCTTGGCCTGTAATGGAGCACGGACTCCTCACCCGTTGAAGGAGTGGATTCGCCTCCTTCATTTTTGTGCGCGTGCTTATCACGCGACGAGCGCTCGTACACCGTGTGGCGCGTATTGAGGTTATTGCTCATTTAGTGCGATCGAACATTGCCGGCAGACAGGAGCCGTTGTCTCGGCGACACGGTACAACCTGCTCGTTAACTAATTGGTTACGGCGGCGCAACAGAAGGGTAACCGCAGATTAACCATAGATATTTACGTTGGCAGCAGGCGCTGGACTGTGCCGTCAGTTGAATTTGAGTCAAAGCCCATGAAGTTCGGTCGCCGCGCAGGCCCGAGACGTTCCGAAGCCACGGAACCCGCAGCGTCGTGGGAATCTGCCGGCGTGCCGGCCGGCCAGTCCTCCACAGCCATCACCAAGGGCGTGCTGAGCGTCCCAGGCGTGATCGCCTTTCTTCGCGAGAACGGCCAGCGCATCCTGATGCTTGCCGCGGTCATCTTCGCGATCGGCGTCATCGTGTTGATGTTGATCCCGGCGCGTTACGCCGCCACCGCTCTGGTCGTGGTCGACCCGCGTGAACTGCGCGTCACGACCGATCAGGATGTGCTGCCGGGCATCGGGCAGGATGCCGCGGCATTGCAGAGCTATGTCGAGATCGCCAAATCCGACGGCTTTCTCGGGCCGCTGATCGATCAGCTCAAGGTCGCCGAGGACAACGACATCTCGGGAGGCGGGACCGATGCCACGCGTCTGCTCGACCGGTTCCGCAAGCGGCTCGATATCTCCCGGCGCGGATTGACCTATGTCATCGCCATCACCTTCACGTCCAACAATCCGCAACGCGCGGCGTACTACGCCAACGCGGTTGCCGAGGCGTTCGTCGCCAGCCAGCGCGGCACCCGCACCGTGGCAACCGACGAAGCCGCCGACTGGCTGAAGAGCCGGCTCAAGGCACTGAACGACCGGCTGCGCTCATCGGAAGATGCCGTCGCCAGGTTCAAGCTCGAGCACCGGATCGTCAATGCCGGCAAGGATGCAACCACGCAACAATTGCGCGTCACCGATCTGACGCAGCAGGTCGCCGCGGCGCGCGCTCGCAGCGAGGAGGCCAAGGCCCGTTACGAGCAGTCGCAGCGCGACCTCAAGGCGAATGTCGACGGGCCGATCAAGCAGGACCTGCTGAGCACGCTGCGCGCCCAGCGCTCCGCGCTCAATGACCAGATCGCGCAGAAGCGCGGGGTGCTCGGCGACCGTCATCCCGACCTCGTGATGGCGCTCAGCCAGCTCAGCGACCTCAATCGGCAGATCGACATCGAGCGGAAGAAGAACATCGATACCGCGAAGTCGGAATACGAAGCGCAGCGCGACCAGCAGAAGGCTCTCGAAGACCAGTTGAAGGCGGTCGAGCAGCAAATCCTGGTCGACGGTCAGTCGCTCGTCAAGTTGCAGGACTTGCAGCGCGATGCCGACGCCAACAAGAACATCTACGAGCAGTTCCTCTCACGCTACAAGACGACGGACGAGCAGCGCGGCCTGCAAAGCTCGCAGACCAAGATCGCATCGCGCGCGACGCCGCCGTTGCGCTCGACGCTTCCGCCACTCTCGCTGCTGCTCGTCGCGCTTGCGATCGTCTCGCTGCTGTCGTCGACCGCGATTGTCGCCATGCCTGGTCTGACCCAGGTCCCGATCAGGACGATCCCGGTGCCTCGCCGCGCCGAGGCGCCGGTGCCGCCACCCGCGCTGCCGCCGGGGTTGCCCGTGCTGGCGCGCATTCCCAACATGGTGTCGCCGGATGCCGTCAGGAGCGTGTGGCAGACGCCGATTGCCACGGCGGTCGAGCCAGATCTCAGCGCGTATCTTCAATTGCTGATCGAGAACATCGAGCAGCTTCCGGGACCGCACGGCAAGGTGGCGCTGCTGCTGTCGGTCGAGGCCGGCGCGGGCGGCAGCACCGTCGCGCGGTCGCTCAACCGGTCGGCGGTCAAGAGCGGCACGCTCTGCGTCCTGATCGAGATGGAATCCGGACGCATCGATGCGGTGCCGGCGCAAGGCTCCGGAATGATCCGGGCCGATCTGCCGTCGGTCGTCGAGCTGCTGGGGGCCAGCAGCAAGGCACCGCCATATCCGCCTGACGACATTCGCGCCGATTTCGGCCTGATCATCGTTGACGCCTCGTCGCTTGCCATGCGGTCTGAGGCGGTGGCGCTGGCGGCCCACGCCGATCTCGTGATCCTGGTGGTTCGTGAAGGCGCCGCCAACTCGGTCGCCATCGCCAAGGCGCGGGCCGATCTATCCGGGTTCGGCTCGGTGCCGACCGCGCTTGTCGTCAATCGCGCGGCGGCCAACGCCGGTGTTCGCGAAGCCCGGGACGAAGCCCTGGGCCTGGCGAGCTGAGGCCGGTCTGTCCGCGCCGCGAACGCGCGTGCTGGGCGTTTCGAGCGAAGGCCGCGCAGATGCGCGCGGAAAAGGCGCGCCCTAATAGCTGCCCTGGTCGTTGCCGTCGGCGACGCGGACCGCATAGGGGCGGCCCTTCGATGACGCGAGATGCGACAGCACCAGGACTGACGGGTCGACGCCGGTCCGGCGGCGGCACAGCACATTGAGCGCGATGGTCGCGAGCATCAGCGAAGCGGTGGCAGAGATCGCAGCACCCAGCACGCCGAGCCAGGGGATCAGCACGACAAATCCGACCAGTCGCAGCGCCACGTTGGCGGCGACGACCGGAACATAATCGCGCTCGTGGCCGGTCAGTTGCAGAACGGCGGCTGACGGTCCGCCCGCGGCCTGGAACGCGGTTCCGATCGCGAGCACGATCAGCACCCATTGCTGCGCGGCGAAGTGCGGCCCGAACAGGCCGAGCAGGTAGGGGGCGCCGAGCCAGACGATGACGAGCCCGCTGAGCACGCAGAGCGCGGTCACCTCGGCCATCAGCTTCAGCGTATGTTCGAGCTCGATGTGGTTCTTGCTGAAATACAACGAGGGCAGGCGGCGCGCACCGAACGTGTAGAGCGCCGCCGAAAGCATGGCGAAGATGTTGGCCAGGCGCGAGGCCGCGAAATAGACGCCTGCCGTGGCCGGATCCAGCATCCAGTAGACCAGGATGACGTCGAAATACTGGTTTGCCGCTTCGAGGATCGACGCGAGCCAGAACCGGAACGCACTCCTGTTCCAGCGTGACGTCTCGAACCGGGCCGTGACCGCGCGCAGGTTCGGCAGCACGCGCACGATCGACACGATCTGGACGACCAGCCCGAGGGCCATCATGACCGTCATCGCGGTGAATAGTTCGGCAGGGGTGAGCTGGCGGTGAGCGAGCAGCGCGACGATCAGCAACAGGACGACGGCGACCCGCCAGAAGAATTCCCGATTGCCTTCACCCATCAGGATGCTGACCAGGGAGCGGGCGATCTGGCTGCCGAGCATCAGTCCGGCATTGACGGCCGTGAACGCCGACACCGACAGGACCAGCAGCCACCATTCGCCGCGAGCGACTGCCACCACGGCGATCGCCACGATCGAAATCAACATGCCGACCGCCGAGTACTTCAGGCTCGATAGCAGGACGCCCTTGGTGAGGTCGCTCTCGCCGCGCACCTGGTACTCATTGAGGAAGCGAACGAGCAGCAGCTCCTGGCCGACCAGTCCCACGACCGCGGCGATCTGTGCGACGGACAGCCAGGTCGCAAAATCTCCGAACGCGTCGGCCGTCATCGTTCGCGCGGCCAGCGAGAACAGTGCGAAGGCCAGCCCGCCGCTGCCAACCTTGAGCAGGATGGTCCCGGCTACGCCGCGCGTGACATCGCGCTGTAACAATCGGCGAACAGAGGCAATCACCTGAGGCGTCTCAATATCCAATCGGGCAGCTGACCCTAGCAATCCGTGAAGTCGGGAGTGTTAATGTTCTGTTGCTAAAATTCCGTTCCTGCTGGCGGGCTTGCGGGCACCACGCCGCGGTGAATCTTGCCAGCATGTCGCGTTGCTTCATTCTGGAACGTCGCCTGTCTTGCTGTCTCCAAACGGCGCAGCTTGACTGGTGCTCCAGCGTCCAGTCCAACAGCGCCGCTGCACTGCTTCCGGGTGCCAACGGCAAGCGATGACGCCCCGCAGCCGCGCATTGATCCGCCGTCGCGCTGCGCGGCCTCCAAACGATCGGTTTCATGGCCGCTCTCTGTGCAAGCCGTATGCCGCGAGCTGCCGGTCGCCCTCCGGGCGCTGTCGTTAACCTCAATAATGGAACTCATCGCGTTCGTTCGGTCCGGCGGCGGCGCGGCAAGCAAATTGCAGTTGTGGTGCAAACTGCGGTTGTGCGGCCATTGGCCGTCGGAGCGGACATCATGATTGCCGAGGAAACCACGACCATGCCGGCCGCGATTGGGGCGGCGGAGGTCATCGAGACGGACGTCGCCATCGTCGGCGCCGGCCTGGCAGGCTCGCTCGCCAGAGCTGTCCTCGCCCGAGCCGGGTACCGGGTCCTCCTGATCGACAAGCGCCAGATTCCACCGGATGAATTCCGCGTCGAAAAGATTGCCGGACGGCAGATCGATATCCTGCGTCGCCTGGGATTCATCGACGAGGTCAAGGCGGTCGCATCGTCGTATGACCGGTCGCTCAACATCAGGGGCGGCAGGCTGGTCGATATCAGTGTCGGCCGGTCCTATGGAATTTCCTATGCCAACCTCGTCGACATGGCACGCAGCCTGACGCCTGATGCGTCGAGCTTCCTGCTCGACCAGGTGACCGATGTCCATTGCAGCGAGGATCGTCAGCAGCTGACGCTGGCTTCCGGGACGCGCGTCGTCTCGCGTCTGGTCGTCCTGGCGACCGGCATGGCCAGCGCACTTGGCCACAATCTCGGCATGCGCCGGCAGATGATTGCCGCGCGACATTCGGTAACGTTCGGCTTCACGATCGCGCGGCCCGACAACGCGCCGTTCGGTTTCGACTCGCTGACCTGCTACGGCAAGGAGGCGGCCGACGGGGTGGATTACCTCAGCCTGTTTCCGATGTCGGGCGGCATGCGAGCAAACCTGTTCATGTTCCGCGATCCGACCGATCCGATCATGCGCGAGCTGCGCCGCGACACCAGACAAACGCTGCTCCGCCTGATGCCGGGCCTCGAGCCCTATCTCGGTGATTTCCAGATCGTCGGCCAGGTCAAGAACTGGGTCATGGATCTGTCCGTGACCGAGGGGCATCTGCAGCCGGGCGTCGTGTTGATCGGCGATGCGTTTCAGACCAACTGTCCGGCGGCGGGAACCGGCGTGAGCCGCCTGCTGGTCGATGTCGAACGTCTTTGCACGGAGTATCTGCCGCGCTGGCTCGAGACCGAAGGCATGGGCATCGAGAAGATCGCGCAGTTCTATTCCGATCGGGACAAGCTTGCCGCGGACCGGCACTCGCTGCAACTGGCGCGCTTCCGCCAGGCCCTGACCTCGAACACCGATGCTCGCTGGAGCATGCGGCGCAGACTGCACTTCCTGCGCCGCATGATCACGCATCGGGTGGACCGGATCCATCCGGGATGGGTCATGCGCGTTCGCGGCGCGCTCCGGTAGCAGCTACTTGCCTTCGCGGCTGCCAGCGCGACACGATCGGGTCAAACAGTCTCCGCGCGTCAGTGCGTGCCGGTCGAGGTGCGGATCGGCCCGAAGTCGGTCACGCGCTTGACGGCCTGCTTGATCCAGGGCGCCTGCTTCAGCGCAAACAGGGCTATGGCGCCGGCCGCGCTGCCGGCCTGTGTCACGCTCGACATCGGCGTGGGCTGACCCCCGAAATGCTTCTTGTAGGGTTCATCGCCGATGGTGAAATCCAGAATCCGATCACCGCGCTCGATGCAATCCTGCGCGACCCGTTCGAACATCAGCGCACCGATCGACTGGCTCTTGTATCCCTCGATGTCGAACGCCGTCATGACGACGAGAAGGCTGTCCCGGTGGACCAGTCCAAGGGCGGTGGCGATGACGTTGCCGTCCATCTTCATGGCATAGAGCCGGACAAAGGAGCCGACGCCGCGAAGCGCCACGTCCGAATAGAAATCGAAGTACTCCTGGCGCTGCAACAGGTCGCCGTCGCCCTGCGCCTGAAACCGCGGGCCGCGAAACTTCCTCATCACCTCCATGGCCGCGCCGATCGAGACGCTGTCGTCGCAACATGAGAAGGCGAGCTCGCCCTTCTTCTGGATCTGGCGCCACTTCTTTGCCAGCTCCTTCTGGTAGGATCGGCCCAAGGCACTGATCTGCCATTGCTCGAACGGCGCGACCAGGACAGTGGCATAGGCATTTGTATCCATCAGGCTGCGGTGAGGGGCCCCGAGCAGATTCTCGATCGGCATCCTGGCATCGAGCAGTTTTGGCATGCGCAGCAGATCGAACGGCCGCAGCAGCCGTCGCAGTCGCTCGCAGGCGTGCCGGTCCTGAAGCAGGTCGGCGAACGTCGTGGCGGCGCAGACCGGCGATAGATAGTCGGACACGCGAAGGTCGGCGAACTCGATCGTGCGCATCGGTCCGCGGCGCACGCGCAGCAACGGCAGCACCGCCGCCAGCGCGCCGGTTGCACGAGCGCGAACGACCACGATCAGCGGCTTTGCCGCCGCGGCGGGAGCGAGTTTTCGATACAGGCTGTCCAGCCACAGCGGATGTTGAAAGGCGGTGGCGTCCGATCTCCCGAACAGCTCCGCATAATCTTCGGATAAGAAGTCGAATGCGTCGTCGATGCAGACATCGAACGCGTCATCATTCTTATTCATGTGTGACCAGGCAAAATAACAATTTCAAAGCGCCGGCAAAGCGGCGGTCCTCTTATAGCAAAGGCCGGCCGCCACCGGCATCGTCGGAATACGATTTGGATTAATGTACTGGATCGATCTTTGCGCCTTGTTGCTGGTGGAACGTCCCGCCCTGGCAGGAATTCGCTGCTTCTGTCGTCTCACGCAGCGGCAGTCGGCATCTTTAACAATTCCTTTACAGCATGGGCAAATCGCGCCTGCAAGGTCCGGCGGGCGGCGTGGACCGGATATTGCAGTCAAGGGCCTGTTAGCCCTGGAGCCGCTACTGAGATGCCGAGTCACGACCAAAACGCCCGCGTTTCCGACGCAATCTTGCCTTCGCAGGCCGATCGCGCATGGCCCCGGCGTCTCAATTCGGGCACAGCTGCTCCGCCTGTCCGGATTTGCGACAGTCAGCGTGGCGGGCAACCGGCGGTCTCGGCGTACGTGCCAGCTGGATCGTTGATGCCGAACGGCCTGCCGGAACGGCGCATCAACCCTGCCGGCAGGGCGGCGACCGCCGATGTCCCCCGGGCAACCGTCGGAGGGCTGCGGCTCGCCGTGCTCGATCGCCAACAGACCGCGGACTTCATGGTCGGGGTGGTGTACCCGAACCGGCGTGTCAGCCGGCCTCTGTATTTGACCTCCGCCAATGGCGAGGTGCTGTCGCGCTGCTCGACCGAGCCGATGACCGATCGGTTGTTTCGCACCGCGGATCTGATCAATGCCGACGGGCAGCCGCTTGTCATGGTGTCAAAGCTGCGGTCGTCGAAGCCGCTTCCCGAGCGGGTGGCGACCACCGACTTGTTCCATGACGTCGCGCGCAAGGCGGAAGCGCTCGGGCTGACCTTCTATCTGTTCGGCGCCAACGAGGCCGAGAACAAGGCGGCAATCGCCAATGTCCGCCGGGCGTATCCGGCGTTGAAGATCGTCGGCCATTCGCACGGTTATCTGCGCGGCGACGCGCTGCGGGCCAAGGTGGACGAGATCAATGCCCTGGCGCCGGATTTCCTCTGGGTCGCGCTCGGCGTGCCCTACGAGCAGGCCTTCGTCGACGAATTCATGCCGCTGCTGTCCAATGTCGGCGTCATCAAGACCTCGGGCGGACTGTTCAACTTCCTGTCCGGCTCGCGGCCGCGCGCGCCGAGATGGATGCAGATCGTTGGGCTCGAATGGGCCTGGCGTCTCTGGCTCGAGCCGCGCCGGCTGTTCTGGCGCTACCTGACCACCAATCCGCACGCGCTCTATCTGCTGTTCAACCGGAGCCGGTCGTCCGGCAGGGACTAACCGCGGCGCGGCGGCGAGTTCAGGATGGCCCTGTCGGCCTGTTGACGCGATTGTCCCGCGCCGCCAGCACCCCGCCTTTGTAGACCGAACGCCCGGAAGGCCGCGCAACCACGGCCTCCTGGATATGTGCGGCGTTCAGGGTCACGAAATCGGCCCTGGCTCCCACATGCAGGCCGTAGCCCTCGAGCCGCAGCGCCTTGGCGCCGGCCGTCGTGATCATATCGAAGGCGATCGCGAGCTCTTCATCGGTGTAGAAGCCGGAGCGGTATCCGATCATCATCGCGCGGCCCAGCATGTCGCCGTCGCCATAAGGCCACCAGGAGTCGCGGATGTTGTCGTTGCCGCTGAACACCGTGACGCCGGCCTTCCTGAGCGTGGCGACCGGCGGAAACGGCCGGCTGCCCGGCGCGTTGGTCATGATCGAGACGCCCGAACGCGCCAGGATGTCGGCGGTCTTCTTCAGCGCATCGGCAGGGATGTCGCCGAGCCCGTAGGCGTGGCTGACGGCGACATGTCCCTGCATGCCAAGAGCCATTGTCCGCGCGGCGATCTCCTCGATCTCGAACAGCCCGAGCGTGCCGCCGTCATGCAGGTGGATGTCGACGCCGACGCCGTGTTTCTGCGCCAGGCCGAACACCACGTCGAGATGGCCCTCGACGTCGCGATCGAAGCTCGCCGGGTCGAGCCCGCCGACCGCATTGGCGCCGAGCCTGATCGCCTCGTCGAGCAATTGCGGAGTGCCGGGACTGCTGAGAATTCCGCTCTGGGGGAATGCCACGAGCTGGATGTCGATCAGCTGCCGATATTCGTCGCGCACCTTGAGGATGGTCTCGAGCGACTTCAGGCCCACCGAGCCATCGACCATGACGTGACTGCGCATCTGCGTCGTGCCATGTCCGATGCAGAGATCAAGCTGGTTGCGCGCCCGCACGTCCATCGGCGCGGCCGCTGCCATGTTCTCGGCCTGGAACGCAACCCGCTCATGGACGTCGAAGCCATTGGTGCAGGGACGATGCGGCCGCCAGGTGTCGCCGTAGAAGCTGGTGTCGAGATGGATGTGGCCCTCGACGAATCCAGGCACGACAAGCGCGTCGCCGAGATCGACGGTCTCGATCCCCGCCGGACGCTCACCTGCGGCTTCGATCGCGGCGATGCGGCCGTCACGAACCAGCATGTCGCGGCGCATGCCGTCGCCAAGCCTGGCATTGATGAAGAGTTTGTCGGCCGGCATCGGATCTGTCCTCGTCGCTTGCTTCACATGCGGTGCGCGCTGCGCGTCATGCCTTGCCTAACATGATCGAAGGAATAATACTCGCACCGAACAGCCAGACAAGGAACCGAGAGCGTTGTCGGACATTGCGAGCAGGGGATTCGATGTCAAGCGCGCAGCGTTTGCCGCGACCATCGGCAACATGCTGGAGTTCTACGACTTCATCACCTACAGCTTCTTTGCGACCGAGATCGGGCACACCTTCTTCCCCGCGCAAAGCGAGTACGGCAGCCTGATGCTGTCGCTTGCGACCTTCGGCGCCGGCTTCCTGACCCGGCCGATCGGCGGCGTCGTGCTCGGCATCTTCTCCGACCGCGTCGGTCGACGACCGGCAATGCTGCTGAGTTTCGCCCTGATGGGAGGCGCGATCCTGACCATCGCGCTGACGCCGTCCTACGCCGCCATCGGCATCGCGGCTCCGATCGTCGTGATCCTGGCGCGGATGGTGCAGGGATTTGCGCTCGGCGGTGAGGTCGGACCGACCACGGCCTATCTCGTCGAGATCGCGGCACCCAGGAATCGCGGCCTGGTGGTGGCATGGCAGCCTGCGAGCCAGGAGGTCGCGGCGACGGTCGGCGCGCTGGTCGGTGTCATCCTGAGCAGCACGATGGCGCCCGACATGCTCCAAGCCTACGGCTGGCGCGTCGCATTCCTGCTCGGCGCCGTCTGCCTGCCGTTCGGCATCTGGATGCGCCGCACGCTGCCGGAAACGGTTCCTCATGATGCGCGTGCGGCTGCCAACATAGAGGGCTCGAACCATATCAAGCTGGCGCGTTGGCATTTCCGCGTGATCGTGCTGGCGTTGATGATTCTGGCGAGCGGCACGATCTCGACCTATGTGACCCAGTACATGACGACCTACGCCAAGAATACGCTGCACGTACCGTCGTCGCTCGCCTTCACCGTATCGCTGGTGAGCAACGGACTTCAGATCATCGGCGCGGTGCTGGGCGGCTGGCTCGCCGACCGGCTGGGGCGCAAGCCGATCATGATCTGGCCGCAGCTCGTCGTGCTGGTGCTGACCTATCCGGCCTTCCTCTGGATCGTCCGTGAGCCCGGTGCCTGGTCGCTGCTGTTCGGCTTCGGCATCCTGTCGTTCATCGGATCGCTGCCGTTCACGGCATTCTACGCCGCCTTCACCGAGGCGCTGCCGCAGAACATCCGCGGCGGCGTGTTCGCCACGATCTACGCGGTCGCGATCGCGACGTTCGGCGGCACCGCGCAGCTCGTGGTCACGTGGTTGCTGCACGTGACGGGAGATCCGCTGGCGCCGTCCTGGTACCTGCTGCTCGCGGCCGCGGTCGGCATCGTCGCGATGAGCCTGATGCCCGAGACCGCGCCGGTGAAGGTCGGCGAGACCTAGGGCCTTTCGAACCAAGGATCCAGTGCCCGTTCCGATTCAGTCGAAACGGAACTGGCTCCTGGCGTCGACAGCCGCGCTCAATCCATGTCGCGGAAGGCGTGGCCGTTGGCGTCGATCTCCTTCACGAGCTGCGGCGGCAGATTGGCCTGCGCCGAGGTGCCGTCGAACACCCAGTCCTTGGCATCGGCGAGGTCGGGAAGGCCCGCGCCCTTGCGAACATAGAGACCGACCGACGCCTTGTTGGGATTGATGTAGAGATCGTAGTCCTGCATTGCGTGCTCCTCTCCGTCGATGATCAACAGAAGTCTCCGGACTGGCCCGAGGCTTCTGGAAGAGTGAACGCCGATGGGGCTAGGCCGGTTTCTTCTTCGCCTCCGGCGCCAGCACCACCGACGCTTCGCTGGTCAGCATCAGGAAGGTGATGGTCTCCTGGAAATAGAGCTGGACCGCGGTCGCCGAGTGGCTGAGATAGCCGATCGAGATGTCCTGGCCGAGATCGAGCTCGAAATCGCCGCCGCGGGTGGTCAGCAGGACGCCGCCTTCGATCGCGGGCGCCCAGATGATCTTGCCGTCGACCAGGCGCTGGATGTGCTGCAACACCGGATAGCCGTCGTCGGTCGCGCCGCCGATCGCGGTATAGGGCTCGGTGCCGAGCAGCAGCGTGTAGGGTCCGTTGACGCCGGCGAGCCGCAACTGGCTGACCGCCTGCGCCACCACGTTGGGATAGTTCTTGATGCTCGACGGCAGCGTCAGCACCGGATTGCTGCTGCCCTCGCGGATGCCTTGTATGCCGGCGGCGGTGTAGCCGTCGAACACCGCGCGATCCTCGGCGAAGGCGATCTTGCGCGCGGCTTCCTTCAGCGGATCCCAGTCGGAATCATTCGAGCCGCGCTCGACATCGTCGATCGCCTGGCGCGTGAGCTCGAACGGCACCCGCAGCTCGACCAGAGCGCGGACGTCGCGTTGCGTCGCCTCGACCCCGTCGCCGGGGGTTGGAATCTTCGTAAGATGGCCGGTGCCGACCGCAGAGAAGTCCGTTCCTTTGGGGCCGTCGACGTCGACGACACGGCGCGCCGCCAGATGGCGCTTCAACGTGCGGGTGGCTTCCTCTTCGATCTGGGCCCATGCCGCCTCAGAGATGGGAGCCAGTCCCCGATGCAGATTATTCATGTCCAGCCTCTCCTTTCAGTGAGCCGATACCGAGCGAGCCATCGGCCGGCGGCAGTCTTGGTGCGGGTGTGTCGTCGGCCCCGGCGTCATCCAGCGACGGCTCGGCGGGCGGGGCCGCGGGTGCCGCGCTCGCGGCATCCTCGAGGAAGGTCGCCGACGGGATGAAGAACAGCGTGCCGGTCACGGCGCGGCTGAAGTCGAGCAGGCGGTCGTAATTGCCGGGCGGCCTGCCGACGAACATGTTCTCGAGCATCTGCTCGATCCGGTGCGGGGACTTCGCATAGCCGATGAAGTAGGTGCCGAACTCGCCCTCGCTGACATTGCCGAACGGCATGTTGTCGCGGACGATATCGAGCTCTTCGCCATTCTCGACGATCGTCGTCAGCGCGTTGTGCGCATAGCTAGGCTTCACCGCGTCGTCGAGCTCGATGTCGGACAGTTTGGTGCGGCCGATGATCTTCTCCTGCATCTCGACCGGCAGCTCGTTCCACTTGGTCAGGTCGTGCAGGTATTTTTGCACGATCACATAGCTGCCGCCGGCGAAGGCCGCGTCCTCGTCGCCGATGATGGTGGCCTCGAGCGCCGCCTGATCCTCGGGGTTCTCGGTGCCGTCGACGAAGCCGAGCAGGTCGCGCTCGTCGAAATATTTGAAGCCGTGCACCTCGTCGGAGGTGGCAACGGCATCGCCGAGCCGCGACATGATCTGGGTCGCGAGCTCGAAGCAGAGGTCCATCGGCACGGCGCGGATGTGAAACAGCAGGTCGCCCGGGGTCGCGACCGCGTGGTGGACGCCGTGGATCTCGCGGAACGGATGCAGGCCTTGCGGCTTCGGCGCGCCGAACAAGCGGTCCCATGCATCGGAGCCTATTCCCATCACGCAAGACAGCCGGCCCTCGAGATCGCGGAAGCCGACGGCGCGCACCAGCGCGGCCAGATCGGCGCAGAGCGACCGCACCGCCGTATCAAATTCCGGATTGGGCTTGATGGTGACCGCAAGGAAGATGGCCGCGCGCGTCAGCTTCGCAGCGACCGGTTGCGGAACGGCTGATGGCACGCAGGTCTCCTTAACTAACGGCACTTCCACGACAAAAAAGGCGGGCCGAACGCCAGATCGGCGTCTGGATACCGAGAGAGGAGCATGCCATCGGAGCCTTTACAAGAGCCCGGATTGCCAAAGCGAGATGAGATGAGGTTGAATCGTCATCTCGCTTTGGCTTCCTGTTTGCGCATGATCTTTCCGGAAAACCGCTTCGCACTTTTCCGGATCAGCTTTAGGCTTCCGCGGACGGACCAACGGGCTTGCCGGACTTCTCCTCCTCGAGGGTCACCGCGATGGCGGCATTGGCCGACAGCCGCACCTTGGAGCCCTCGACGCCGGCAACGAAGCCGAGCTCGATATAGTGGTGATGACCCTTGTGGAAGCCGTCGCTCTCGCTCTTCTTGAGCTTGATGCGGTTGCCTTCGACGCGATCGACGGTGCCGACATGCACGCCATCGGCGCCGATGACCTCCATGTTGTCCTTGATGCCCTGCTGCGTCATGGCGCTCTCCCTGGTTGAGTTCGGCTTGAATGTTCAGCTTGCATATGATGCGCCCGGACGACGCGGCGATGACAGCGTGCGTCGCTGGCGGTGCGCGTCTCGTCTCACACCGGTTCGAATTCGTCGGCCGCCGAGTTCGCAGGTTTCTTGCCGTTGAAGGTGAGGCCGGCCTTGGTCGCGGAGAGTTTCACCTCCGAGCCGTCGCGCACGTCGCCGGCGAGGATCATCTCCGCGAGCGGATCCTGGACGCTGCGCTGGATCACCCGCTTCAGCGGACGGGCGCCATAGGCCGGGTCCCAGCCTTTTTCCGCGAGCCAGTCGCGCGCCTTCGGGTCGAGCTCGAGCTCGATCTTGCGATCCTCGAGCAGCCTGCGCAGCCGCGCGAACTGGATCTCGACGATGCGGCCCATGTCGCTCTTCTGCAATCGGTGGAACAGGATGATCTCGTCGATCCGGTTGAGGAATTCGGGGCGGAAGTGCGCCCGCACCATGTTCATCACCTGATCGCGCACCGCGCTGGTGCTCTGGCCTTCCGGCTGGTTGACGAGATATTCGGCGCCGATGTTCGAGGTCATGATGATCAGCGTGTTGCGGAAATCGACGGTGCGGCCCTGGCCGTCGGTCAGGCGCCCGTCGTCGAGCACCTGCAACAGCACGTTGAACACGTCCGGATGCGCCTTCTCGATCTCGTCGAACAGCACGACCTGGTAGGGCCGCCGCCGGATCGCCTCCGTCAGCGCGCCGCCTTCGTCATAACCGACATAGCCGGGAGGCGCGCCGATCAGCCGCGACACCGAGTGCTTCTCCATGTACTCCGACATGTCGAGACGGATGAGCGCCGTATCGTCGTCGAAGAGATATCCAGCGAGTGCCTTGGTCAGCTCCGTCTTGCCGACGCCGGTGGGGCCCAAGAACATGAACGAGCCGATCGGCCGGTTCGGGTCCTGCAAACCGGCGCGGGCGCGGCGCACCGCGGTCGACACCGCACGCACCGCCTCGGCCTGGCCGACGACGCGCTTGCCGAGCATCTCCTCCATGCGCAGCAGCTTGTCCTTCTCGCCTTCCAGCATCTTGTCGACGGGAACGCCGGTCCAGCGCGACACCACGGCCGCGATATTGTCGGCGGTCACGGTCTCGCTGGCGGACGAGGTCTCGCTGGCCTCGACGGCGGCGAGCTTCTTCTCGAGCTCTGGGATGCGGCCATAGGCCAGCTCGCCGGCCTTCTGGAATTCGCCCTTGCGCTGCGCGTTGGCGAGCTCGGTGCGTAGCTGTTCGAGTTCGCCCTTCATCTTCTGCGCGTCGGAGAGCTTGCTCTTCTCCGAGCGCCATTTCGAGGTCATGTCCGCCGATTTCTTCTCGAGATCGACCAGATCCTTCTCGAGCGTTTGCAGGCGGCTCCTGGAGCCCATATCGGTCTCCTTCTTCAGCGCCTCCTGCTCGATCTTGAGCCGGATGATCTCGCGGTCGAGCGAGTCGAGTTCTTCCGGCTTGGAATCGACCTGCATCTTCAGCCGCGCCGCCGCCTCGTCCATCAGGTCGATCGCCTTGTCGGGCAGGAAGCGGTCGGTGATGTAGCGGTTCGACAGCGTGGCGGCGGCGACCAGCGCCGAATCCGCGATCCGCACGCCGTGATGCTGCTCGTATTTGTCCTTCAGGCCGCGCAGGATCGAGATGGTGTCCTCGACCGTCGGCTCGGAGACGAACACCGGCTGGAAACGCCGGGCCAGCGCCGCGTCCTTCTCGACATGCTTACGGTATTCGTCGAGCGTGGTGGCGCCGATGCAATGCAGCTCGCCGCGCGCTAGCGCGGGCTTCAGCAGGTTCGATGCGTCCATCGCGCCGTCGCCCTTGCCGGCGCCGATCAGCGTGTGCATCTCGTCGATGAACAGGATGATGCCGCCCTCGGCCGAGGTCACCTCTTGCAGCACCGCCTTGAGCCGCTCCTCGAACTCGCCGCGATACTTTGCGCCCGCGATCAGCGCGCCGAGATCGAGCGCGAGCAGCGCCTTGTCGTGCAGGCTCTCCGGCACGTCGCCATTGACGATGCGCAGCGCCAGGCCTTCGACGATCGCGGTCTTGCCGACGCCGGGCTCGCCGATCAGCACGGGATTGTTCTTGGTGCGGCGCGACAGCACCTGGATGGTGCGACGGATCTCCTCGTCGCGGCCGATCACCGGATCGAGCTTGCCGTCGCGCGCCGCCTGGGTCAGGTCGCGGGCGTATTTCTTCAGCGCGTCATAAGCGTTCTCGGCCGAGGCGCTGTCGGCGGTGCGGCCCTTGCGCAGTGCGTTGATGGCCGCATTCAGATTCTGCGGATTGACGCCGCCCTTGGCGAGCAGCTTGCCGGCGTCGCTGTCCTTGTCGGCCGCGAGCGCTTGCAGCAGGCGTTCGACGGAGACGAAACTGTCGCCGGCCTTGTCGGCGGCCTGTTCCGCTGCGGCGAAAGCGCGCGCCGTCTCGGGCGCCAGGTAGATTTGTCCGGAGCCGGCGCCGCTGACCTTCGGAACCTTGGCCAGCGCGTCTTCGGTCGCCTTGAGGATCGCGCGCGAGTTGCCGCCGGCGCGGTCGATCAGGCCGGCCGCGAGGCCTTCGGGGTCGTCGAGCAGCACTTTCAGGATGTGCAGCGTCGAGAATTGCTGGTGCCCCTCGCGCATCGCCAGCGACTGTGCCGACTGAATGAAGCCGCGAACGCGATCGGTATATTTTTCAATGTTCATCGTGGCACCTCGGGCAGCGCAGGCTCGTCGAACTCAGATCATGCCATGCATTGCCGCCGGCGACAGATGGCGGAACGATGACATCCATCATGCGGCAGCCCGGTGCATTTGCGCCGGTGGCAAACCGCGCCCCTGACACTGCCGTTGCGTGCATCGTGTGGTCGTTTCAAGGGTGTGTCAATCGCCGCGCGCTGTCGTTGGCACTCATCCGGCGGCACTGCTACGGCTGCGCTGGTATGGCGGATGCACCAATCACGCCGATGGCGCTGATCGCAGTCATCCGGGCGGTGCGGAATTCGGCGAGTCCGGATCGTTACAATTCTGCGACAGCGAGGACCGGATTCGCGTTTTCGGAAATGATCCCCTCGCTCGCGACGCGGCGCGCTTGTGATGCGCGCGCGACGGCGCGATGTTCCGCTGAATCATGTCGTGTCACGACACGATTCACTCTGAACCGCCGATGAATAGCCACGAAAATGCGTTTCCGTTCGCTTCGATGCATTTCAGGCTGGTGTAAGGTCAAGGCGCTAGCGGTGAAGTGTGTCGGTGCATTGCCGATGCACGGAACTTTTGTTCCGGCTCTCACGTTGAACGTGCTCATCGAAGAGGCTCCCAATGATCACTCGTCTCCTTTCGACCGTGTCGTGTGCAGCGATTGCCACGGCGCTGCTCACTGCGACGGCCGCACCAGCAAGCGCGCAGGACGCGGCATGCGCGCCGGTCTCTGCCGTCGACACGGCGCCGCCGCCATTGCCGACTTACGATCAGCCGCCGGTTCCCGGGCCGGGCTACATGTGGTCGCCGGGCAATTGGTCATGGGACGAGGATCGCGGCGATTACTATTGGGTGCCGGGCACCTGGGTGCAGCCGCCGCGGGTCGGGTTGCTGTGGACCCCGGGTTACTGGGGCGCGTTCGGCGGCGGCTTCATCTACCACCAGGGTTATTGGGGCGAGCGCGTCGGCTTCTACGGCGGCATCAATTACGGCTTCGGCTACGGCGGTTCGGGCTATGAGGGCGGCCGCTGGGATCACGGCAACTTCTTCTACAATCGCACCGTGAACAATCTGCAGGGCGCGCAGATCACCAACGTCTATGAGAAGAACGTCACGATCAATCAGACCACCATCAACAACGTCAGCTACAATGGCGGCCGCGGCGGCATCGAGGTGCGGCCGACGCCCGCCGAGCGCGCGGTCGCCACCGAGCAGCATTTCGCGCCGACACCGTTGCAACGCAAGCAGGTCGAGACCGCAAGCCAGGATCCGAACCTGTTCAAGCGCGCCAACAACGGCGTGCCCGCCGTTGCCGCGACGGCGCGTCCCGGCGAGTTGAAGGGACCGGGCGTGGTTCGTGCGCGGCCGGCCGGTGAGGCGGTGCCTGCCACGGCCGCAAGGCCGGCAGCCGGGGAGCCGGGACATCCGGCGGGTGCGCCGGCGCCAGCCGAGTCCCACGCGCTCCCGGTCCCGGGCAAGGAGATTCCGCCTGCTGAGCAGAACAAGCCCGCGGCCGAGGAGAGACGTGCAACCACCACTCCGGAGACGAGGGTTGAACCGCACCCCGGTGCACCGGCGCCTGCCGGGTCCCATGCGCTTCCGGCTCCCGAGAAGGGTGTTGTGGCGCATCCGCCGGCCGAGGCCAACAGACCCGCGGTCGAAGAGAAGCGTGCGGCGCCCGCCGCCGAGCCGCGCCCTGCGCCGGAGGTCGCGCGGCCTGCCGTGCAGGAGAAGCGGCCTGAAGAAGTGCGCAGGGAAGAGCCGCGGCCCGAGCCCGCTGCTAAGCCCGTCGCGCGGCCGGAACAGGTAGCGCGGCCCGAACCAAGGCCGGAACCTCGGCCGGAGACGATGGCGCGCCCTGAGCCGCATCCGCAGCCGGCAGCGCGGCCAGAGCCGCACGCCCAGGCCGCGCCTGCGGGCCATCCCGCGGAGGAGAAGCGGCAGGAGCACTAGGCGACGTCCGCGCTCCGCTGGCCTGTTCCGGCGGAGCGCGGTAGTCTTTCTCCGCACAAGCGATCATCAGAGGAGGTCGGTGGTGGCACAAAGTCTCGGTGGCGACGGACAGCTTGACGATCGAAAGCCTCGCCTGAGCGAAGACGATATGCAGCGGGCCCTGCTCGGACCGCGGGGCGTGCCGGGCAAACCGGACCCCGCCAGGATGACGCCGCAGCAGCAAAAGAACATGCCGAACTATCTGGATCCCGGGCATACGTCCTAGCTCGTCGTTGCGCTGCGCGCATTCAGCGTCGCCGTTTCCCGGCGATGAGCCTGCGCACTTGCAAATCGCCGGCTTTTGCGCCCTCATGATTGCAAGTGCATTCACGGTGTTGCGGAGCAGGTGGTGAGAAATCCGTACGAGGTCCTTGGCGTTGCCCCGACGGCGTCTGCGGCCGACATCCAGAAGGCCTATCGCAAGCTGGCGAAGAAGCTGCATCCGGATCTCAATCCGGGTGACAAGGAGGCCGAGGACAAGTTCAAGGAAGTCGCTGCCGCCAACGACCTGCTCAGCGATGCCGACAAGCGCAAGCGCTTCGATGCCGGCGAGATCGACGCCAGCGGCGCCGAGCGGCCGCAGCATCGCTACTACCGGGATTTCGCCACCGCGGACCAGGGACACCCTTACGCGGACAATTCCGGCTATGCCGACTACATGGATCAGGACGACGCATTCGCCGAGCTGCTCCGTCGCAGCGAGCAGGCGCGCGCGAACCGGCGCGGCCGCGATTTGCACTACAGCCTTGCGATCGATTTCGCCGAATCGATCACGGGTGCGAGCAAGCGCCTGACGCTGCCCGACGGCGGCACGCTCGACGTCACGATCCCGCCGGGACTCATTGACGGACAGATCATCCGTCTGCGCGGCAAGGGCATGCCCGGCAGCGGCAAGGGCGGTCCCGGCGATGCGCTGATCGAGGTCGAGGTTCGCCCCGATCCGCGCTTCACCCGTGAGGGCGACGACATTTCGCTGGAACTGCCGATCTCGTTGGCCGAGGCCGTGCTCGGCGGCAAGGTCAACGTTCCGACGCCGACCGGCGCGGTCACCATGACGGTTCCAAAGGGCTCGAACACCGGCACGACGATGCGGTTGCGCGGCAAGGGCGCGCCCCGGGTCGGCGGCGGCCATGGCGATGAGTTCGTCAAGCTCAAGGTGGTCCTGCCCAAGGGACCCGATCCCGAACTCGAGGCGTTCGTATCGAGCTGGGATCGCAAGGCATTCAATCCACGCGAGGATGGTGCGTCATGAACAAGCAGCAATTCCTCATTGATGCGGGTCTGGAAGTGCAGACCCTGGAATTCTGGGTCGAGCAGCAATGGCTGGTGCCGGAGCACACCGCCCACGACGTCAGCTTCTCGGACACCGACGTGGCGCGCGCGCACCTGATCCGGGATTTGAAGGGCGACTTCGGCGTCAACGACGAGGGGATCGACGTCATCCTGCATCTGGTCGATCAACTGCATGGCCTGCGCCGCGCGTTCGAGGAACTGCACAAGGACATCGCGTCGCCGCCGCGCTAGAGCGTTTTCGAGCGAAGTGGATACCGGTTCGCGTGAAGAAAACGCGTCAAGACAAGAACCTAGAGCCCCGTTCTGATTTCATCGGGAACGGGAAAGGCTCTAGCGCACGATCGGGAAAAGTGTAAGGCGGGTTTTCCGAAGAGATCATGCTCAGACAACCACCTCGCCTGAGTCGAACTTCAGCCCTGGGAGACCATCATGACGGACAAGCCGACGCCGCTGGCCCATGGCGAGATCGACGTTCTCATCCTGCAAGCGCTGGTGCGCAAGCTGATCGCGAAGGGCGTGCTGACCCCGGATGACGTCCGCTCGATGCTGTTCGAGGCCGCGAAGAATCTCGATCTGGTCGGCAGCGAGCTGACGACGGAAGCGGCCAACATCATCGTGCAGGAAGATCTGGCGCCGGCGTTTCTCGGCCCCTGATTCCTGGCGCCTCGCCCCGTCAGGTCTGGCCGCTGCGCGTCGAGACCAGCCGGATCCGGGCCACCTGGCCGGCATTGCCCGCGAGGTAGGCCTGCGCGTCGCGCTCCAGCCGCTCAACCGCGGCCGCATCATAGTTCGGATGACGCGTGTTCAGATGCAGGTCGGTTTCGATCTGCATGACATTTGTCGTTCCCTCGACGCCGATCTCGATCGAGAACGACACCAGCGAAACGTGCGGGCTCTTGAACGCCATGTCCTGATCTCCATTCATCTCGCGTGAGGCGCGCCTCACCCCGTTTGGCGATTGGTCGCGGTCGCGTTATGCCGCTGAATCTTCCCTGTCGGCCGGCGCGCTTTGCAGCGCGGCAGCCGGATGCATGCGGTCGAGCTCCTCGATCATACCACGGGCGATCTCGCGCTCGCCCATGATCACGATGTCGGCGCCGAGACCCTTCAGATGATCGACCTCCGCGTCGGAATGCGCCCGCGCGATGATCTGGATATCGGCATTGGCGGCGCGCGCCTGCTCGACGATCTGTCCGGCCTCGAACGCTTCCGGGATGGCGATGACCAGCGAGCGTGCGCCGGCCGGATTGGTGGCGCGCAACACGCTGGCGCGCGCGGCGTTGCCCATCAAGGCCTCGATGCCGCGCTGCTTGAGCTTTGCGACCATGTCGTCGGACGCTTCGACCGCGAGGAACGGTGCGTTGCGCTCGTACAAGGCATCGCCGACGATGCTGCCGACCCGGCCGTAGCCGACCAGGATGGTGTGATCCTGCAACGCCGTGGTCGGGATCGGTTCGGCGGTTGCGGCAGTCGGCGAGGCGGTCTCCGGCTTCTCGAGCCGCGCCGTCAACCAGTCGACCACCGCGAACACCAGCGGGTTGAGCATGATCGAGAAGATCGCGCCGGCCAGGATCAGGTCGCGGCCGGCCTTCGGCAGCAGGTTCAGCGCGACGCCGAGCTCGGCCAGGATGAAGGAGAATTCGCCGATCTGGGCGAGGCTCGCCGAGATCATCAGGGCAGTCGCCATCGGATGACGGAACAGCACGACGATCAGGAGCGCGGCGAGCGATTTGCCGACCACGATGACGAACAAGGTCGCGACGAACGGCCAGGGCTCGCGCACCACGCTGAGCGGATCGAACAGCATGCCGACCGAGACGAAGAACAGCACCGCGAAGGCGTCGCGCAGCGGCAGCGTCTCCTGCGCGGCGCGCTGGCTGAGCGGCGATTCCCGCAGCATCATCCCGGCGAAGAAGGCGCCGAGCGCCAGCGAAACCCCGAACAGCTTGGTCGCGCCGAATGCGATGCAGAGTGCGATCGCGAGCACCGTCAGCCGGAACAGCTCGCGGGAGCCGGTGTGCGCGATGTAGTGCAGCACCCAGGGGATCAGCCGGCGTCCGACCACCAGCATCAGCGCGATGAACACCGCGATCTTGATCAGCGTCAGCACCAGCACGCCGGTCAGGCCGAGGCCGAAGCGGGTGGCCAGCGGATCGGAGGCGAGGGCGGCGCCTTCGCCGCCGCCCTGGAAGCTCGCCACTGCCGGAAACAGCACCAGCGCGAGCACCATGGCGAGGTCTTCGACGATCAGCCAGCCGACCGCGATCTTGCCGCGTTCGGTGTCCATCAGGCGGCGCTCTTGCAGCGCGCGCAGCAGCACGACGGTACTTGCGACCGACAAGGCGAGACCGAACACCAGGCCGGCGCCGACGGTCCAGCCCATCAACAGCGCGAGGCCGAGCCCCATCAATGTCGCGACCGCGATCTGCGCGACCGCGCCCGGCACCGCGATCTTGCGCACGGACAACAGGTCGTTCAGCGAGAAATGCAGGCCGACGCCGAACATCAGGAGGATGATACCGAGCTCGGCAAGCTCGGTGGCCAGCGCCTGATCGGCGACGAAGCCGGGTGTGAAGGGACCGACGGCGACGCCTGCGAGCAGATATCCGACCAGTGGCGGAACCCGAAATCGCTGGGCGATGGTCCCGAAGACGAAAGCAAGTCCGAGGCCCGCGACGACGGTCGCGATCAGAGGTGTGTCATGCGGCATTTCGCCTTGTCGCACAGCATCCCCAGCGGTGCACCGCGACCATTTGAGGCGCGGCATTCTGCGCGGAAACTGTGATCTATTGCTCATAACGTGAGCATATGATCTCATATCGGGATGGATCCGCGGCTGCCCGAGACCGATCTGGTCATCTTCGACTGCGACGGCGTGCTCGTCGACAGCGAGGGATTGAGCTGCCGCTGTCTCGCCGGGGCAATGACCCGGGTCGGCATAGACATGAGCACCGAGCGGGCGATGGCGCTGTTTCTCGGGCGCAGCACGGCGGCTTTGATCGACTATTGCCAGGCTGCCGGCACGCCGCTGCCGGCAGGCTTTCTGCCTGAACTGGCGCTTGAGGTGCGGGAGACCTTCCGTTCCCAGCTCAAGCCGATCGCCGGCGTCGCGGCGGTGCTCGGACAATTGTGCGTGCCGTCCTGCGTGGCCTCATCGAGTGACCTCGAGCGGGTGAGGTTCTCGCTGGAGCTGACCGGGCTTGCGACCCATTTCGGGCCACGCGTCTACACCTCGCAGATGGTCAGGCACGGCAAGCCGGCGCCGGACCTGTTCCTGTATGCCGCGGCCAGAATGGGGGCCGCGCCGCGCCGCACGCTCGTGATTGAGGACAGCGTCAGCGGGGTGACGGCCGCGAGGGCGGCGGGCATGAAAGTGTGGGGATTTGTCGGCGGCGCCCACTACCGGTCGGCGGACGGCAGTGCTCTGCTGCGGCAGGCCGGGGCGGATCGAATCTTCGCCGCGATGACGGATTTCTGGACGGAAGGCTGACACCTGTCTCTTATACACATCTAGATGTGTATAAGAGACAGGCGGCAGGCTGGTGCGGATCGAATCTTCGCCGCGATGACGGATTTCTGGACAGAAGGCTGACACAAGACCATGGTTGCGCCCGACAATGAAAAGTCCCGCCTCGACGACGCGGCGCGCGCCGGTTGGCTGTATTTCATCGCGGGCCACACCCAGGACGAGATTGCCAAGATGCTGCAGGTGTCGCGCGCCTCTGCGCAGCGCCTGGTGTCACTGTGTCTGGCGGAGCGGCTGATCACCTTCAGGCTCGAACATCCCATTGCCGCTTGCATGGAGCTGGCCTCGCGGCTGAAGGCGCGGTTCGATCTCGTGCATTGCGACGTCGTTCCGTCCGATCCGTCGGCGCCGTTGTCGAATGCCGGGATCGCCGAACGCAGTGCCAATCTGCTCGAAATGACGCTGCGCTCCGAGACGCCGGTCATCGTGGCGCTCGGCACCGGCCGCGCCGTGCGCGCCGCGGTCGAGCGGGTGTCGCCGATCGAGCGGCCCGATCACCAGATCGTCTCGCTGGTCGGCAACATCTCTGCCGACGGCTCGGCGAGCTTCTACGACACGGTGGGACGCCTGGCCGACCGCACTGGCGCGCGCCATTACCCGATGCCGCTGCCGTTCCTGATGTCGAGCGAGGACGAGCGCAACCGCATGGTCCGCATCGATCCGATCGCACGGGTGAGGGCGGTCGCCGCCAAGGCCGATCTGCGCCTGATCGGGATCGGCCAGATGGACCAGAAGGCCCAGGTCCATGTCGATGGGTTCGTGACCCGCGAAGAGCTGCTGGAGATGATGCGGCTCGGCGCGATCGGCGAGGTGACCGGCTGGGCCTATGACGCCAAGGGCCGTCTGATCAAGGGTGGCACCAACAAGCGCCTGACCAGCATTCCGCCGCAGATTCCAGCGGAGCAAACCACGATCGCCGCTGCGGTCGGCGCTGCCAAGGTGCCGTCGATCAAGGCCGCACTGGCGGGCCGGGTGATCAACGGCCTCATCACGGATGAGGCGACCGCGCGCGCAGTGCTCGACCGCTAGGCGGCGCTCTCTTTCCTTCAGGAACCTCCCTTCCAGCGTGCAGTGGAACCCGCAATCGCGCGGGACGGTGCAGCCGCGTGCTTGACAAATTTTAACGACGGGTTGAACATACGCTCAACACGTGGGCATATGCTCAACGTGACATAAGGGAGGTCACCTTGAAAAACGTCCTTTGCGCCGTTGCGGGCGCGGCTGCGCTTTTGATCTCTGCCCCCTCGATCGCCCAGACCACGCTGACGGTGGCSACCGTCAACAAYGGCGACATGATCCGCATGCAGGGGCTSACCAGYGAATTCACCGCGAAGAATCCCGACATCACCGTGAARTGGGTGACSYTSGARGAGAAYGTGCTGCGCCAGCGCGTCACCACCGACATCGCCACCAAGGGCGGCCAGTTCGACGTGCTGACCATCGGCACCTATGAGGTGCCGATCTGGGCCAAGAAGAACTGGCTGGTGCCRCTCGACAAGCTCGGCGCCGACTAYGACGTCAAYGACCTSYTGCCSAAGATCMGSGACGCGGTCTCGGTCGACGGCAARCTCTAYGCCGCGCCGTTCTAYGGCGAGAGCTCGATGGTGATGTACCGCACCGACCTGTTCGACAAGGCCGGCYTGAARATGCCGGACAGCCCGACYTGGGAYTTCGTGGTCGAYGCGGCGAAGAAGCTCACCGACAAATCGGCCGGCGTCTACGGCATCTGYCTGCGCGGCAAGGCCGGCTGGGGCGAGAACATGGCGTTCCTGACCGCGATGGCCAATTCGTTCGGCGCGCGCTGGTTCGACGAGAAGTGGGAGCCGCAGTTCAACTCGCCGGAATGGAAGAAGACGCTGACGACCTATGTCGACCTGATGAAGCAGGCCGGCCCTCCCGGCGCCTCCTCGAACGGCTTCAATGAGAACCTCGCACTGTTCAACGCCGGCAAATGCGCGATGTGGATCGATGCCACGGTGGCGGCGTCCTTCGTGACCAACCCGGCGCAGTCCACGGTCGCTGGTCGTGTCGGCTTTGCGCTGGCGCCGAACACCGGCCTCGGCAAGAACGCCAACTGGCTGTGGGCGTGGAGTCTCGCGATCCCCGCCGGCTCGAAGAAGGTCGATGCGGCGGAGAAGTTCATCGCCTGGGCGACCAGCAAGGACTACACCAAGCTGGTCGCTTCCAAGGACGGCTGGTCCAACGTGCCTCCGGGAACGCGGACCTCGCTGTACCAGAACCCCGAATATCTGAAGGCGGCGCCGTTCGCCAAGATGACGCTGGCCTCGATCGATGCGGCTGATCCGAGCCACCCGACCGTGAAGCCGGTGCCGTATGTCGGCGTGCAATACGCGGCGATCCCTGAATTCCAGGGCATCGGCACCGCGGTCGGACAGCAATTCTCGGCCGCGCTGTCGGGCTCGAGCACCGTCGACGCAGCGCTCGCCGCGGCCCAATCCTCGACCGAACGCGAAATGAAGCGGGCGGGCTACATCAAGTAGCGCAAACAGCTAGCCACGACGCGATCCGATCGGCGTCGCGGCCCTCCGACCAGCTCAAGACCTCCCGAGCTGGGTTACTTGCGGCCATCCTGTCCCGCAACGGGATGGCCGCTCCTTTCAGGCATGGAGACGGGGATGGCGACCCAGCAGACCCAACTGCTTGCACGCACACTGCTCACGCCTGCGGTGGCGCTGCTGTTCATCTGGATGATCGTGCCGCTAGCGCTCACGATCTACTTCGCGACCCTGCACTACAATCTGCTCGATCCCGGCTCCGAATCCTTCGTCGGCCTGGAGAACTTCCGCTACTTCCTCACCGATCCGGCGTTCCTCGCCTCGTTGCAGAACACGCTGGTACTGGTCGGCTCGGTGCTCGCGATCACGATCATCCTCGGCGTGCCGCTGGCGCTGTTGCTCGACCAGCAGGTGGTCGGGCTGTCGATCGTCCGGCTGATGGTGATCGCGCCGTTCTTCGTGATGCCGACGGTGAGCGCGCTGGTCTGGAAGAACCTGCTGATGCATCCGGTGTCGGGCCTGTTCGCCTGGATCGCGCATCTGTTCGGGCTGCCGGCGATCGACTGGTTCAACGATGCGCCGCTGTTCTCGGTGATCCTGATCATCTCCTGGCAATGGCTGCCATTCGCGACCCTGATCCTCTTGACCGCGCTGCAATCGCTCGACGAGGAGCAGAAGGAGGCGGCCGAGATGGACGGCGCGAGCGCGATCTCGACCTTCATCTACATCACGCTGCCGCATCTGGCGCGCCCGATCACGGTGGTGATCCTGATCGAGACCATCTTCCTGCTCACGGTGTTCGCCGAAATCTTCGTCACCACCGGCGGCGGCCCAGGCCTGCAAACCACCAACATCGCCTTCCTGATCTATTCGCAGGCGCTGATCCAGTACGACGTCGGCAGCGCCTCGGCGGGCGGCCTGGTCGCGGTGGTGCTCGCCAACATCGTCGCGTTCTTCCTCGTCCGCATCGTCGGCCGCAATCTGGAGGCGTAACGTCATGGCGCGCATGGTCACGACACGGCGCAAGGTGATCTCGACGGTGGCGGCCTGGCTGGTCGGCTTCGTGATCTTCTTCCCGATCCTCTGGATGGTGCTGGCGAGCTTCAAGACCGAGCTCGAGGCGTTCGCGATCCCGCCCTCGTTCCTGTTCTTCCACTGGACCACCGAGAACTACGTCACGGTGCAGGAGCGCAGCGACTATTTCCACCATGCGCTCAACTCGATCATCATCGCAGGCGGATCGACCCTGATCGCGATGCTGATCGCGATCCCGGCGGCGTGGTCGATGGCGTTCTCGCCGACCAAGCGGACCAAGGACATCCTGCTCTGGATGCTCTCCACCAAGATGATGCCGCCGGTCGGCGTGCTGGTGCCGATCTATCTGATCTTCCGGACCGTCGGCCTGCTCGATACGAGGACCGGACTGGTCTTCATCCTGTGCCTCGGCAACCTGCCGATCGTGGTCTGGATGCTGTTCACCTATTTCAAGGAGATCCCGAAGGACATCCTCGAAGCGGCGCGGATGGACGGCGCTACGATCGGCCGCGAGCTGATCTATGTGCTGACGCCGATGGCGGTGCCGGGGCTCGCCTCGACCTTGCTGCTCAACCTGATCCTGGCGTGGAACGAGGCGTTCTGGACACTCAACCTGTCGACGCTGGAGGCCGCGCCGCTCACCGTGTTCATCGCATCCTATTCCAGCCCGGAAGGCTTGTTCTGGGCGAAATTGTCGGCGGCGTCGACGCTCGCGATCGCGCCCATTCTCGTGCTCGGCTGGTTCAGTCAGCGGCAGCTCGTCCGCGGCCTGACCTTCGGCGCGGTCAAGTAGGAGGCTTTTGCCATGGGTCAGATTACGCTGCAGGGTGTGCAAAAATCGTTCGGGCCGGTCCACATCATCAAGGGTGCCGACCTCGACATCGCCGACGGCTCCTTCGTCGTGTTCGTCGGTCCGTCCGGCTGCGGCAAGACCACGCTGCTGCGGCTGATCGCGGGGCTGGAGGACGTCACCGGCGGCGCCATCCTGATCGACGGCCGCAACGTGGTCGACGTGCCGCCGGCGAAGCGCGGGCTGTCGATGGTGTTCCAGTCCTATGCGCTCTATCCGCATATGAGCGTGCGCGGCAACATCGCCTTCGGCCTGAAGATGGCCGGCATCGCCAAGGACGAGATCAACCGCAAGGTCGAGGCCGCCGCGGCCACGCTCAACCTCACGCCCTATCTCGACCGCAAGCCGCGCGAGCTGTCGGGCGGCCAGCGCCAGCGGGTCGCGATCGGGCGCGCCATCGTGCGCGAGCCGAAGGCGTTCCTGTTCGATGAGCCGCTGTCGAATCTCGATGCCGCGCTGCGGGTGCAGATGCGGCTCGAAGTGACGCGTTTGCAGAAGCAGCTCGGCACCACGGCGATCTACGTCACCCACGACCAGGTCGAGGCGATGACGATGGCCGACAAGATCGTGGTGCTGAACGGCGGCAAGATCGAGCAATATGGTTCGCCGCTCGAACTGTACGAGAAGCCGAACAATCTGTTCGTCGCCGGCTTCATCGGCTCGCCGAAGATGAATTTCGTCACCGGCGAACTGGCCAGGCAGCAGGGCGCGACGACCATCGGCGTGCGGCCCGAACATCTGAAGGTCGAGCGCGACGGGCAGGGCGGTTGGCACGGCACGGTCGCGGTTGCCGAACATCTCGGCAGCGACACCTTCCTTTACGTCGATGCGGGGCAACTCGGGACGCTGACCGCGCGCTATATCGGCGAGCTCGACCTGCATCCCGGCGACAAGGTGTCCTTGATCCCGGATCCGGCGCGCATCCACCGGTTCGACGACAGCGGCAAATCGATCCACGCGTAGAGCATGATCCGAAAAAGTGTGAAGCGGTTTTCCGAACAGATCATGCTCAGAAAGAAGCCAGGATAGAAGAAAATGTATCTGGAGAAGTTCAAGCTCGGCGGCAAGACCGCCATCATCACCGGCGCCGGTCAGGGCATCGGGCTCGCCTGTGCCGAAGCGCTGGCCGAAGCCGGCGCCAAGGTCATCATCGGTGACCGCGATGCCAAGGCGGCCCATGACGCGCAGGCGGAGCTGAAGGCCAAGGGCTTTGACGCCGATATCGCGCTGATGGACGTCACCGATTCCGGCCGCGTCTCCGCGGTCGCCGACGAGCTGGTGCGCAAGTACGGCAAGGTCGACATCCTGGTCAACAATGCCGGCATCGCGCGCAGCGAGACTCCGGCGGAGACGGTGACCGACGAGCATTGGCTCAATGTCATCGACGTCAATCTGAACGGCACCTTCTGGTGCTGCCGCGCCTTCGGCAACCACATGCTGAAGGCGAAGTCGGGCACCATCGTCAATGTCGGTTCGATGTCCGGCTTCATCGTCAACAAGCCGCAGGAGCAGTGCTTCTACAACGCCTCCAAGGCGGCGGTGCACCACCTGACCAAATCGCTGGCGGCCGAATGGGGCGCGCGCGGCGTTCGCGTCAACGCGGTGGCGCCGACCTATATCGAGACCCCGCTGAATGCCTTCGTGAAGAACAGCCCACGGATGTATGACGCCTGGATCGGCGGAACTCCGATGGCCCGGATGGGGCAGGTCGACGAGATCGCCTCCGTCGTGCTGTTCCTCGCCTCCGAGGCGGCGAGCCTGATGACCGGAAGCATCGTTTTGGTCGATGGCGGCTACACTTGCTGGTAGTGTCGCGGGACAACATGCTCAAGCAAAGATAGAGCGGCGATGCGGCAGGCCTATATCGGGGTGGACGTCGGGAGCACCAGCGCCCGCGCGGGCGTATTCGACGAGGCGGGGAAGCTGTTGGGCGTGGCCCGGCATCCGATCCGGGTCTGGCACGAGCCCGGCGATATCGTCGAGCAATCGTCCGATGACATCTGGGCGGCCTGCGTCGCCTCGGTGCGCGCTGCGATGCGCGAGGCCGCGGTCGCCGCGGAGCAAGTCAAGGGCATCGGCTTTGACGCCACCTGTTCGCTGGTCGTGCTCGACCGGGCAGGCCGGCCGCTCACCGTCAGCCCGTCGGGCGATCCCGCGCGCAATGTCGTGGTCTGGATGGACCACCGCGCGATGAATGAAACCGAATTCGTCAACGCGACCGGCGATCGGGTGCTGCGCTATGTCGGCGGCGCGATCTCGCCGGAGATGGAAATCCCCAAGATCCTCTGGCTGAAGCGGCATCTGCCGGCCACCTATGAGGCCGCCGGGCACTTCTTCGATCTCGCCGACTATCTCTCGTTCCGCGCCACCGGCTCGCTGGCGCGCTCGACCTGCACGGTGACCTGCAAATGGACTTATGTCGCGGGCGAGGGCGGCTGGAGCGAATCCTTCCTCAAGCGGGTCGGGCTCGAGGCGCTCGCGTCCGACCGCTTTGCCCGGATCGGCAGCGAGATCGTGCCGCCCGGCTCGCCGCTCGGCCGTGGACTGTCAGCGGATGCCGCGCGCGACCTCGGCCTGATGCCGGGAGCGGCCGTCGGTGCGTCGCTGATCGATGCCCATGCAGGTGGCGTTGGCGCGATCGGCGGCCGCGACGGGTCTGGCGCCGAGGTCGATGTCTGCAAGCGGCTCGCCTACATCATGGGAACGTCGGCCTGCATCATGGCGACGACGGTCGATCCCTGTTTCGTGCCGGGGGTCTGGGGCCCGTATTTCGAGGGCATGGTGCCGGGCTTCTGGCTCAACGAGGGCGGCCAGTCCGCCGCGGGGGCCGCGATCGATCATCTGCTGAAGTCGCATCCGGCACATGCCGAGGTTTCGGTCGCGGCGAAGGGCGCCGGCATCGACGTCATCGAATATCTCGAAAGGCGCATCCTGGCGCGCAACGGCGATGCCGGCGCCGCCGCGCTGCTGGCGCGCAATGTTCATGTGCTGCCTGAATTCCTCGGCAACCGGTCGCCCTATGCCGATCCCGGCTCGCGCGCCGTGATCGCGGGGCTCGATCTCGATACCGACGTGTCGGCGCTGGAGCGGCTGTTCATCGCCGGCCTGTGCGGCCTGGCCTATGGCCTCGCCGATGTGATCGACGCGCTCGAGGCCCACGGCGCCGGTGGCCAGACCATCGTGATCGGCGGCGGCGCCAGCCGCAGTCCTCTGGTGCGCCAGATCATGGCCGACACGACGGGTTACACGGTGGCGTTGCCGCAGACGCAAGAGCCCGTCTTGCTGGGCGCCGCGATGCTGGGTGCAGTCGCCAGCGGCGCCCACAAGTCGATCAATGCGGCGATGGCCGGCATGTCGGCGCTCGGGCGGTTGAGCGAACCGACCAGACCCCAGCTCGCCGATTTCCACCGCCAGAAGCGGAGCGTGCACAGGATGCTGAGCCAGCTCGATCACGACAGCCGCGAGGCGATGAAGCAGGCGCCCGCCGTGGCCCCGGCGAGTTGAGGTGTTTGCCCGATGCTGCTGAGTTGCGGAGATGCGCTGATCGATTTCCTGCCGTCACGGACGGCGGACGGGCGCGAGGCCATGACGCCCGCGGTCGGCGGCTCCTGCCTCAACATCGCGATCGGCGCTGCGCGGCTCGACGTGCCCACCGGCTTTGTCGGCGGCATTTCAACTGACACCTTTGGCCGGATGATCGCCGATCATGCCGCGGCCTCGGGCGTCGATCTCGGCCGCGCGACGCGCAGCGACCATCAGGCGACGCTGGCCTTTGCACGCGTCACCGGCACCGAAACGCAATACGCCTTCTACGACGCCGACACCGCATCGCGGAACTGGACCTACCGGCGCGAGGCGATCGCGCGCGACGGCGTCAGCTGCCTTCACACCGGCTCGACCACGCTGGTCCACGACCAGGGCGCCGCCGAGACGCTGGCCTTCATCGAGGATATCAGGCCGCAGGTGACGATTGCGCTCGATCCGAATTGCCGCCCGAACCTGGTCAAGCACAGGGACGCCTATCGGGCACGTATGCTGGCGTTCTGCGGCAAGGCCGACATCGTGAAGATGTCCGACGTCGACTTCGCCTATCTGTTCGGCGAGGAGGCCTATGCGGAAAGGGCGGACGCGTTGCTGGCGGCTGGTACATCGCTCGTCGTCATCACGCGCGGCGACAACGGTGCCTGCGCCTGGCATCGCCAGACCGGCCTGATCGAGGTCGAATCACCTGTCGTGAAGGTGGTGGATACGATCGGCGCCGGCGACAGCTTTCAGGCCGGGCTGCTTGCGGCATTGCATCGCCTGGACCGGATCGAGCGGCGCGGGCTGGGGAGCATCTCCACGGCCGAGCTCACGCGCGCGCTGGCCTTTGCCTGCAAATGCGCCGCCTTCACCTGCACCCGCGCCGGTGCCGATCCACCGCGCAGCCGGGAGTTGCCCGCCGGCTGCTGGTAACCGATCGGCGCACGTCGCGGCGCCGATGCCGTCAGAATGCTAGCCGGTCTGTCCGGTGCTCACAGTCGCGACGGCGCGCGCGACATTGGCGATCACCTCGTTGCACTTGTCCATCGGCGCACTCGCCCCGGTCAGGTAGACCGTCACGATGATCGGCTTGCGGCCGGGCGGCCAGAACACGCCGATATCGTTATAGGTGCCGCGCTCGCCGGTGCCGGTCTTGTCGCCGACCCGCCAGTCGCGGGGCACGCCGGCGCGCAGCCTTGCGTCGCCGGTCTTGTTGGCGACCATCCAGTCGACCAGCCGCTGGCGCGACGCAGGTTGCAGCACGTCGCCGAACGCCACGCGTTGCAGGTTCTTCAGCATCGCGACCGGGCTSGTGGTGTCGCGCGGATCGCCGGGGACGGCCTCGTTCAGCTCGAYCTCCCAGCGGTCGAGCCGGCTGAYATTGTCGCCGATGGTGCGRAAGAAGGCGGTGAGGCCGGCGGGTCCGCCGATCTCGCGCAGCAGCAGGTTGGCGGCGGTGTTGTCGCTGAGCGTGCCGACGGCCRCGCAGAGTTCAGACACCGTCATGCYGGTTCCGACRTGCTGCTTGGTGACCGGTGCGTAGGCCAAGATATCTTTGGCCTCGATYTGCACCCGTTGATCCARRCTGGACTCGCCGCGATCGACCCGRTGSAGCACGGCAGCTGACAGCATCGCCTTGAAGGTGCTGCACATCGGGAACCGCTCGTCGCCACGGTGGTTGGCGCGCAATCCCGTCTCCATGTCGAACGCGGCGACGCCGAGCCGGCCGGTGGTYGCSAGCTCGATGCGGGCAARYTCCTGCTGCAATCGCTGCGCCGGCTCGCCTGGTCCCGCCGCCGCGCTCTGTCCCGCCGCAGCGCYTKGCCGCGSCAGSGTGCAGGACRCCGCAAGGCCYAGCGCGCGCAATCCAAAACTCCGTCTCGTCAACATCTCGATTCTCCAGTTGGCGGCGCGAACCTGCCGAACGGCGTGACGATCGACAAACAATCATTTATACAGTGAGGCATGAGAAAAACTTGGTCATGACGCGATGCGCCGGCACCTCCCGCTGAATGCCTTGCGTGCCTTCGAGGCATCTGCGCGGCTGTTGAGCTTCACCCGCGCGGGGCTGGAGCTGCGCGTGACGCAGACCGCGATCAGCCACCAGGTCAAGCAGCTCGAGGAGATGCTCGGCGCGAGCCTGTTCCGCCGGCTGCCGCGCGGGCTCGTGCTCACCGACGAAGGGCTTGCGCTGCTGCCGGTGCTGTCGGACGCGCTCGACCGGATCGGTGCCGCGATCGACCGCATCGAGGCCAAGGGCACGCGCGAGGTCGTCACCGTCGGCTGCGTCACGACATTTGCGACCGGGTGGCTGCTGCAACGGGTCGACGGCTTCAAGCGCGCGCATCCCTATCTCGACCTGCGCCTGCTCACCAACAACAACCGCGTCGACATCGCGGGCGACGGGCTCGACCTTGCGCTGCGCTTCGGCGACGGCTCGTGGCACGGCACCGAGGCGATCCATCTGCTGTCGGCGCCGCTGTCGCCGGTGTGCTGCGCTGACGCGGCGGAGCGGCTGCGCAAGCCGTCCGATCTGGCGCAGGAATTCCTGCTGCGCTCGTACCGCGCCGAGGAATGGCCGCTGTGGTTCGCGGTGGCCGGCGCGCCGTGTCCGAAGATCCAGGGACCGATCTTCGACAGTTCGGTCGGCATGGCCGAGGCCGCGGCGCGCGGCGTCGGCGTCGGGTTGGTGCCGATTGCGATGTTCGCGAACGAACTGGCGTCCGGCCGGCTCAGGCGGCCGTTCGCGGCCGAGGTTCCGGCGGGCTCCTATTGGCTGACCTGGCTGAAGTCGCGCGAGGTGACGCCGGGCATGCGCGCATTTCGCGACTGGCTGCTCGACACGCTGCGAGCGGAAGTGAACGAGAGCGAGAACGGCGCATCGGCTCCGCGGCCAATGGCCAAGGCGAGGCGCAAGATCATCAAGAAGCGCCGGCACTGATGCACGTGTCGATGCCAATCGAACTGACCCGGTAATCCCGGTACAGTGAGTTGCTGCGTGAGCGGTTCGGTCCCTTCGCATGGCGGACGTCAAACGCTGACGCGTGATGACTGCCATTGTCCGCTGCTCGAGGCTCTTCACTTGCGTCAAAGCGTCGCAAGATTGCGCGATGAATTATCGACGCACCGTTGCGAGCCGAACTAAGAGGTCTTTGCGCACAAGCGCAGAGTGATTCTAAGTTGGTTCGGTTGTTTCCGTATCTCCAATTTCTTAGTCAAAGCCCGACTTGGTGAATTGGGGACTTCGTGAGCAACTTTAAAAACCATAAGAACCGTTTTCGTTTTTGGGTCACGACAAGCGCCGTGTCGTTGGGACTGGCCGGCATGGGAGCCCTCCAAAGCAACGCGCAGCAGGCGTTACCTCCAGTGTCGGTCGATGCGCCGCAACAGCGATCGCAGGCGAAGCCAATCGTGCGGCCCCGTGCCGTGCCTCAGCGTTCCGTCCGCGTCGCGCCGCGGCGGCCGACCGAACCGCCAGCGCCCGTCGTCACGATGGGATCGACCCGGACGATCGGAGCTCCGGCGCCGGCCTATGCCGGCGGTCAAGTGGCCCAGGGTGGAACGCTCGGCCTGCTCGGGAGCACGAACGGCATGAATGTGCCGTTCAGCACCGTCAATTATACCTCTCAACTGATCGAGGATCAGCAGGCGCGGACGGCGGCAGATACGCTGATCAACGATGCGTCGGTCCGGCTCACCACGGGCAGCAACGGGTTCGACGACACGTTCCAGATCCGCGGCTTCACCGTTCCTGCCGGCGACGTCGGTTTCAACGGTCTGTACGGGCTGGTGTCCTCCAGTCACGTGCCGGCGCAGATCATCGAGCGGATCGAACTGCTGAAAGGCCCTGGTGCGCTGATCAACGGCATGGCCCCTGGCGGCAGCGTCGGCGGCGGCATCAACATCGTCAGCAAGCGCGCGCCGGAGATACCTTTCGCGCGCCTGACACCGATCTTCATGAGCGCCGGCAACTACGGTCTCCATGCTGAGACCAGCCGCCGCTTTGGTGAGAACAAGGAGTGGGGCGTCCGGTTCAACGGGGTCGGGCGCAACGGTGAAGCCTCGATCGATGGCGGAAACTGGCAGAGCGGTCTCGGTGCGTTGTCGCTCGACTATCGCGGGGAGCGGTTGCGTTGGACGCTCGATGCCATTTCACAGAATGACGACACCAGGAACTTCCGTCCGCAGATGACCATCGCGTCCAACGTGCCGGCGATTCCCGCGCCGCCCGATGCACGCAGCAACTGGTACCCGGGCACGATGCTTCGGCAGCGGGACAACACGATTGCTTCGGGGATCGAATACGATCTGACCGAAGCGCTCACGGCCTACGCGGGCCTCGGCTATCGCGAGGGCGAGAACGCACAATCGTTTCCCGATTCCCGCGTTGCCGGCTTCACCAGCGGTATCGACGCTCTCGGCAATTTCAGGCTCATCAATGCCTATTACGATTCCTATACCAAGACGGTCAGCGGCAACGTGGGCCTGCGGTCGCGGTTTGAAACGGGATTCATCGGTCATGCGGTCAATGTCGCCTTTACCGGCTACAATCAAGAGGCCGGCAACGCCTATGTGACGTCAGGCTATTCGGTCCCGTCCAATATCTACAATCCGTCGCCACTTCCCGTGATCACGGCTGCGCGGAACGCGCCGCGGCGCGCGTCCGATACGACGCTCACAAGCGTCGCGGTCGCCGACACCATGTCATTCCTGAATGATGCAGTCCTGGTCACCGTGGGTGGTCGTCACCAGATGGTCAAGCAGGATGCTTTCAGCACCCTCACCGGTGCGATGACGAGCAGCTACGACGCCGCGGCGACGACGCCCCTCGCCGGCGTGGTCTTCAAGCCCTGGCAGAACGTCTCGCTCTACGCCAACTACGCCGAAGGGCTCTCCCAGGGTACCATCGTCGGACCCGGCTACAGCAATGCCGGAGCTGTGCTTGCTCCGTTCAAGTCGACGCAGCAAGAAGCTGGCGTGAAGGTCGACTGGGGCAACATCACAACGACTGCGGCGGTGTTCCAGATTGCGCGACCAAGCCAGATCCGAACGGCGTCCAACGCGTTGGCCTATGACGGCGAGCAGCGCAACCGGGGCGTGGAACTGTCCGCCTACGGCCTGTTGCTGCCCGGCCTGCGCGGCATGGCCAGTGCGACCTTTTTGCGGCCGGAGCTCACGAGCCCGACCAATCCGCTGGAGCGCGGCAACGACGCCCCCGGCGTGCCGGACAAGACATTCTCTGCCGGCCTCGACTGGGACACGCCCTGGGTCAGGGGCCTCGCGCTCAATGGACGCGTGATCTACACGTCCGGCTCATATCTCACGAGCGCCAATCTCTTGCGGTTCCCGGACTGGACTCGGGTCGACGTCGGCGCGCGTTACGCGACGTCGTTGAACGGTCGACCCGTCACGATACGCGCCAACATCGAAAATCTGTTCGACAAGCGTTACTGGCTCACGACCGGCACATTTGTGACCGCTGCGTCGCCTCGAACCTACATCGTATCTGCGGCATTCGATTTCTAAGGTGCTGTCATGACCAAGCTCTTCATTGCCGCAATTGTCCTGCTCGGTGTGGTGGCGCCCGCGCAGGCACACCAGGTCTGGATCGAGCAAAGCGAAGGGCAGAATGCCGTGGTTCGCTTTGGCGAATTCGGCGAGAACCTTCGTGAGATGTCACCGGGGTTACTCGACAAGTTCGCCAGGGTGACCGGCACGCTCGTCTCCACGACTGGCGAGCAGACGTCGGACGCCGCGAAGACCGCAAATGGTTTCACGCTGCCGTTTTCCGCGGCTTCCGGCGACAGCATTGTCGCGGAGGATGCGAGCTACCCGCTCTATGCCTGGAAGCAGCAGGGCAAGGACGTCACCAACTGGTTCTATCCCGCCGCACGCTTCATCACCAGCTTTGCCGCGCAGCGGCCCAAGCTCGTCCTGGACCTCGTGCCGACCGGTCGTGAGGGTCAATTCAAGCTCATCTTCAAAGACCACCCCAAAGCCAAGACCAAGGTGACGCTGGTAACGGAATCGGGGTGGTCCAAGGAAGGTCACACTGACGATCAGGGCCTTGTACAGTTCGACATGCCTTGGAAGGGCGTCTACGTGGCTGAGGTCAGCTTCAACGATCGCAGTGCGGGCGAACGTGCGGCGGCGAACGGCGCCGAGAAGTATGATGCTGTGAGCTATGTCACCACGGTGACCTATGTGAATGCCAACGGCTTGACGCCAATTCCCGCAGGCCCGCCGGCAACTCCCGGCAAATGAATCTCCTGATCCATCAGGTTCGCTCCGTGGGTCCGCTCGTTTCGCGGATCGTTGCCGCTCTGTTTGGCGGCTATGCGCTGGCCGCGCTCAGCAGCGTTGCCGCGCTTGCTTTGCCGATAAGTAAACCTCAGGCCGTGCTCACGGGCATGCTGGCTAGCTTCGCAATATACGCCGGTGCCGTCATCTGGGTCTTTGCAGTGCGAAGCGCGCTGAAGGCCTGGACGGGACTGATCGTCGTGGCCGTGCCGCTGTCGCTGGCGGTGTGGTCCGCCTCCTGACGAAGGATCGACGCGTGATGACGGGCAACGATGATCGGACTGCTGGCCACGGCATCCGGCAGAGCATGTCCAGCTTGCATACATGGGCTGGCCTTTTGCTCGGGTGGATTCTCTATGCCATGTTTCTCACCGGCACGGTGTCCTATTTCAAGGACGAACTGTCGCAATGGATGCGGCCGGAGCTGCCGCGCCTGGCCCAGATACCCGATCAGGCCATGGTCGCGCAGCGCATTGCCAACGAGCTTGGCAAGATCGCGGTGGGAACATCGCAGTGGAGCATGCGGCTGCCCGACAGTCGCAACAACAGCGTCTATGCGTTCTGGCGAACGTCCACGTCCAGCCCGGGCCAGCGCGGCTTCGCTGAGGGGCATTTCGATCCCGCGACCGGCCAAAGGGTGACCTCGCGCGGGACGCTGGGCGGTGACTTCTTCTATCGCTTTCATTTTCAGTTTCACTACATGCCGGCGATTTGGGGCAGGTGGCTTGCGGGTGCGGCTGCGATGTTCATGCTGGTGGCCATTGTCAGCGGCGTCATCACCCACAAGAAGATCTTCGTCGACTTCTTCACGTTCCGGTGGCGCAAGGGACAGCGCTCGTGGCTGGACGCGCACAACGCCCTGTCGGTGTTCGGCCTGCCGTTTCATCTCATGATCACCTACACCGGGCTGGTGACGCTCATGGCGCTGTACATGCCGTGGAGCGAGCAGGTCGGGCTCAAGACCCCGGCGGAACGCCAGCAGCTCAACGCCGAACTCAGTGCCTTCATCCAGCCCGGCAAGCCCAGCGGTCAGAGGGTGCCATTGGCGTCGGTCGAGGAGATGGTGCGGCAGGCCCAAGAACGCTGGGGCCGGGATAATGTCGGGCGCGTCAATGCCGTTCATCCCGGAGATGCGGCGGCGCGTGTGGCCGTGACGCGGGGAGAAGCAGGCCGCGTTTCCATGAGCCCGCAGTACATGGAGTTCGACGGGACCACCGGCAGGCTGTTGGCGGTTCATGAGAATGTGGGAGCTGCGGCCGAGACCCGAGGCGTGCTTTATGCGCTCCATCTGGGGCGCTTCAGCGACACCGAAATGCGATGGCTGTACTTTCTAGTCAGTTTCATGGGGACAGCCATGGTGGGCACGGGCCTTGTCATGTGGACCGTCAAGCGGCGACAGAAGCTGCCTGACCCCGATCGCCCCGATTTTGGTTTCCGTCTCGTGGAACGATTGAACATTGCGAGCATCGCCGGCTTGTCGATCGCAATGACCGCGTTTCTGTGGGTCAACCGCCTGCTGCCATACCCGTTGGAGGGCCGCGCTGACTGGGAGATTCACGCGTTCTTCATCGTCTGGGGCTTGACGCTGCTGCATGCCCTGCTGCGTCCGGCAAAGTCGGCCTGGGTCGAGCAGTTATCGGCGGCGTCAGCGCTGCTGTTTCTGTTGCCGGTCCTCAACGCACTGACGACGCGGCGTCCGCTGTGGCACAGCCTCTCCGAAGGCGACTGGGTGTTCGTCGGCATGGATATCATGTGCTGGACGCTCGGTTTGCTCCATGCCGTTCTGGCGCTACGCACGGCCCGGCAGGGCGGCAGTCTTCAGTCCAGGCGTAACGCAAATCGGCGGGCCCCGATCGTCGCTCCGGGCGAGGCGTAAGATGAGTCACGTGCTCGCATCCGTGCTTTGCCTGGCGGGTTTTGCCGCGTTGGCGTTTGCCATGCGTCGCCCGCAGCGGGAAATCATCGGCAGGTCGTTGCGGTCGACCACGATACGCGCTCTTCGCGTTGCCGGCGGCTCCGCTCTGATGGCTGCGCTCGGTGTTCTCGTCTCTCGTCAGGGCTTAAGCGTTGGTTTGGTGAGCTTCAGCGGTCATACCAGCATAGCCGCTGGCGTCGTGTATTGCCTGCTCGTCGGATATGCCAGGAGCCATGACCGTGCACCCTAGCTTGCGGACGTGGCGCGAGCCGCTTCGGTGCTTACGGAACTTCGGAATATTAGAAATATACCCTTGAGTTGCCCGACCTGTCAAGCCGCCAGGTCGGACGCCGGCCGCCGCCAGCTGCTTTGCATGGGGTTGTTTTCGATATTTCGGCGCCAGCGAGCAGCCTACGCCAGATGGCACGCCACGAAGTGCCCGTTGCTGCCCTCCCGGAGCTCCGGCGCGGCCTGCCGGCAGCGCTCCTCTGCGATCGGGCATCTGGTGTGGAAGTGGCAGCCCGTGGGCGGGTTCATCGGGCTCGGCACGTCGCCCTTGAGGCGGATGCGGTCGCGCTTGGCCTTGGGGTCGGCGACCGGCACCGCCGACAGCAGCGCCTTGGTGTAGGGATGCTGCGGGTTGCGATAGAGGTCGCTCGCCTTGGCGAGCTCGACGATGCGGCCGAGATACATTACCGCGACGCGATCGGAGATGTGCTCCACGACGGAGAGATCGTGGGCGACGAACAGATAGGTCAGGTTCAACTCGGCCTGGAGGTCCTCGAGCAGGTTGATCACCTGGGCCTGGATCGAGACGTCGAGCGCCGAGACCGGCTCGTCGCACACGATCAGCTTCGGCTCCAGGGTGAGCGCGCGGGCGATCGCGATGCGTTGGCGCTGGCCGCCGGAGAATTCATGCGGATAGCGCCGCATATGCTCGGCCTTCAGCCCGACCTTCACGAGAAGATTGGCGACGCGGTCCTCGCGTTCGCTGGCCGAGCTCACGAGGTTATGGATGATGAAGGGCTCGCCGAGGATAGCGCCCACCGTCATGCGCGGATTGAGCGAGGCGAACGGGTCCTGGAACACGAGCTGCATGTTGCGCCGCATGGCGCGCAGGTCGCCGCCGCCGAGGCCCGTCACGCTCTGGCCGTCGAACACGACTTCGCCCGAGGTCGGCTCGATCAGCCGCAGCACGCAGCGGCCGGTGGTCGACTTGCCGCAGCCGGACTCGCCGACCAGCCCCAGCGTCTCGCCGCGATCGACCGCAAACGACACGCCGTCGACCGCATAGACCTGGCCGACCTCGCGCGACAGCAGGCCGCCCAGCACCGGAAAGTGCTTCTTCAGATTGGACACGCGCAGCAGCGGTTCGCTCATGACGCGTCTCCGAGGTGGCAGGCGATGCGATGGCCGGGCGCGATCTCGCGCAGCCGCGGCTCCTGTTCGGTGCAGATGCTCATGGCGTGCTTGCAGCGCGCGGCAAAGCGGCAGCCGGGCGGCGGATTGATCAGGATCGGCACCGAGCCGCCGATCGCCTCCAGCCGCGTCTTGTGCGCGGCGTCGAGATCGATGCGCGGGATCGAGCGGATCAGGCCCTGGGTGTAGGGATGGCGCGGGTTGCCGAACAATTCGTCGACCGGCGCCTCCTCGACCACCTTGCCGGCATACATCACCACGACGCGCTGCGCGGTCTCCGCGACCACGCCCATCGCGTGCGTGATCAGCATCACCGCCATGCCGAAGCGCTCCTTCATGTCCTGCAACAGGTCGAGGATCTGCGCCTGGATGGTGACGTCGAGCGCGGTGGTCGGCTCGTCCGCGATCACGAGCTTGGGCCGGCAGGCCAGCGCCATCGCGATCATCACGCGCTGCCGCATGCCGCCGGAGAACTGGTGCGGATAGTGGTGCACGCGGCCCTCGGCGTTGGGGATCTGCACCAGCTTCAGCATCTCGATGGTGCGCTCCAGCGCCTGCTTCCTGGTCACCGCCTCGTGGCGGCGCAGGCTCTCGGCGATCTGCTCGCCGATCGTCAGCACCGGGTTGAGCGAGGTCATCGGCTCCTGGAAGATGAARCCGATCTCCTTGGCCCTGATGTCGTCGAGCTCGCGGCTCGACAGCGGCACCAGGTCGCGSCCCTCGAACATGATCTCGCCYTSGACGATCTTGCCCGGCGGCATCGCGATCARCTTSAGGATCGACATCGCGGTGACGGTCTTGCCGCAACCGGATTCACCGACCACGCACAGCGTTTCACCGCGGTTGATCGAAATGTCGACGCCGTCGACCGCCTGCARCACGCCGGCGTCGGTCGTGAAATGGGTTTTCAGGCCCTTGATSTCGAGCAGCGCCATCAAATCACCTTGCGGGCRTCGAGCGCGTCGCGCAGCCCGTCGCCRATGAAATTGATCGCGACGACSGCRATGAAGATCGCGCCRCCGGGAAACARCGCCCAATGCGGGCCGATGTCGAGAAAGTCCTTGGCGTCATAGAGGATGCGGCCCCAGGTCGGRGTATCCGGCGGRAAGCCGAGGCCGAGGAACGACAGCGTCGATTCCGCGATGATCGCCGCGGCGACGTCGATCGTGCCGGCGATGATGACGGGGCCGAGCGCRTTRGGCAGGATRTGSCGCACCACCTGCCGCACYGGGCTSGCGCCGAGCGCGCGCGCYGCCTCGACGAAYTCYTTCTCGCGCARSGASAGRAACTGGGCGCGCACCAGRCGSGCGACSGGCATCCAGCGCARGCCGCCGATCACCAGCACGATCAGGATGAAGATGCCGCCYTCCGGGCCGAACATCGCCTTGAGCCCGTCGCGGAACAGATAGATCAGCATCARCAGCAGCGGCAGTTGCGGCAGCGACAGGAACAGGTCGGTSAGCCACATCAGCGCGTAGCCGAGCGSRCCSCGCGACATSCCGGCGAGCGCGCCGATCAGCGTGCCGACGAACACCGAGACCAGCATCGCGGCGAGGCCGACCGCGAGCGAGATGCGSCCGCCATAGATCATGCGSGCGAGCAGRTCCTGRCCGAGATCGTCGGTGCCGAACGGATGCGCCAGCGARGGACCCTGCARKCCSGCCACCACGTCGATRTCRCTGATCGAGACGCGCCAGAYGAACGGRCCGATCACSACRGCCGCGATCAGCAGCAGCAGCAGCACGGCGCTGAYCACGGCCGGCCKGTGCCGGCGGTAGCGCCGCCAGGTTTCGCGCCAGGGCGAATAGCCGCGCCGYTCAGCGGAAGGAGATGCGAGGGTCAAGCCAGCCATAGAGSACATCTGCGATSAGGTTGAACAGCACCACGAGRCACGCGAAGACGAAGGTCACGGCCATCACGACCGGCGTRTCRTTGGCGAGGATGGAKGAAATCARCAGCGAGCCGATGCCCGGAATCCGGAAGATCTGCTCGGTGACGATGGCRCCGCCGAACACGGCGGGCATTTGCAGCGCGATCAGMGTGACGACSGGGATCATCGCATTGCGCATCACATGCTTGACGATCACTTTGGTTTGCCCGAGMCCCTTGGCGCGGGCGGTGGTGACATAGTCGAGCCGGATCACGTCGAGCATCGCCGAGCGCACGAAGCGGGTCATCGACGCCGCCTGGAACAGGCCGAGCACCATCACCGGCATGATGGCCTGCCGGATCATCTCCAGCGCCCATTTGATCCCGCTGCCCGGCACGCTGGTGTAGACGAAGGGCAGCCAGTCCAGCTTCACCGAGAACACCAGGATGAACAGGATCCCGGTGAAGAAGGTCGGCAGCGAGAAGCCGATGAAGGCGAAGGTGTTGGCGAGCTGGTCGAACAGCGAATAGGGCCGGGTCGCGGCATAGACGCCGACCGGAATCGCGATCAAGAGCGCCAGCAGCTGTGACGAGCCGACCACATAAAGCGTGGTCGGCAGCCGCTGCATGATCAGCGTGTCGACATTGATCCGGCTGACAAAGGAGAAGCCCCAGTCGCCCTGCACCATCGCCGCGAGCCAGTGCAGGTAGCGGAGATAGATCGGGTCGTCGAGGCCGAACTTGGCGCGCAGTGCGGCCTGCACCTCGGGTGGCACGTTCGGATTGGTCGCGAGCTCGCTGAACGGATCGCCCGGCGCGAGCGCCAGCACGACGAACAGCACGACCGAAATCCCGAGCAGGCTCGGGATCGCGATCATCAGGCGGCGCAGGATATATTGACTCATGAACGGATCATCTGACTAACGCTCGCAACTGGATCAGGAGATTTGTGTCGAACTGAAATGCGACCTCGGACTCGCCCCGCCCCGCGTGCGGGGAGAGGTCGGAACGCATCGCCAGATGCGCTCCGGGTGAGGGGACACTCCGCGAACTCACCTCTCGACGCACTCGCGGATAGAGCCCTCACCCCAACCCTCTCCCCGCAACAACGGGGAGAGGGAGGAGCACACATCGAGCCTTCACGGCTCAGCTTTCACGATACCAGTCTTGCAGATTGTCGGTTTGGTTGGCCCAGCCCGAGAGCGCTGGCCGCAGCGTGTTGGAGGAGGCCTCGACCGCCAGGCGGTGCATCACGGGGATCATCACATTGTCCTGCCACATCAGGTCATTACCCTTGATGTAGAGGTCGGCCCGCTTGATCGGATCGGTCTCGGTATCGGCCGCGTCGATCGCGGCATCGAATTCCTTGTTGGCCCAGCGCGGGAAGTTCGGCCCTTGCCACTTGTTCTCCTTGGTGGCGATATTGCGCGAGTGGTAGCGGCGCATGTGCAGGGCGGGATCGGGCTGGACCATCGGGATCTGGAACATCTCGATGTCGGCGTAGAAATGGGCGTAGGTGTCGGGGTTGGCGACGTCGGAGGAGAAGAACACCGAGGCCACCACCGATTTCAGCTCGACGTCGATGCCGGCCTTCTGGCAGGCCTGCTTGACGATGGCCTGGGTCTTCTGCCGCGGCCCGTTGATCGAAGTCTGGTAGAGCAGCTTGAACTTCTTGCCGTCCTTCTCGCGGATGCCGTCGGAACCCACCTTCCAGCCGGCCTCATCGAGCAACGCGGCTGCCTTCTCGATCGAGAACTCCCATTTGGTGTTCTTGGAGACGAACTCCTCGGGGCCGTTGAGATAGTTGGCGGTGGTGCGGCCGGCACGGCCATAGATCGCCTTCTTGACGGAGTCGCGGTCGACCAACAGCGCCAGCGCCTGACGTACCTTCGGATCCGACAGGATCGGATGCTTCGTCTTGATCGACGAGCGCTCGCCGTCGATTTCGGTGTTGGGGTCCGTGAAGTTGATCGCAATGAACTCGATGTCGCCGCCGACCGCGAACAGCGCCTTGCCCTTGCCGCCCTTTTCCAGGCGCTGAAGCACTTCGTCTTCGACCTGGATGTTCCAGGCGAAATCATACTCGCCGGTCTGGATCACCGCGCGCGCCGCCGAGACGGCATCGCCGCCGCCCTTCATCTCGATCGTGTCGAAGAACGGACGGTTGGCCATATGATAGTCGGGATTGAGTTCGCCGCGGATCAGATCGCCCGGCTTGAACTCGACGAATTTGTAGGGGCCGGTGCCAACGGGCTTCAGATTGTTGGGCGCCTCGCGGGACTTGCCGCCCTTGTAGTCCGCGAACAGATGCTTCGGAATGATGCTGCCATAGCCCCCGACAAAGGCGTTGGCCCAGAACGGTGTCGGCTTCTTGAAGTTGATGCGGATCGTGAGGTCGTCGATCTTCTCGACGGTCAGGCCGCTGTAGGTTTCGATCGATACGGCCGCGGTCGCGGGGTCGCTGGCATATTCCCAGGTGAAGACGACGTCGTCGGCGCTGAGCGGCTTGCCGTCATGCCATTTGACGCCGGGTTTGAGTTTCCAGGTCACCGATTTGGCGTCGGCGGACAGGCCGCCGTTCTGGATCGAGGGAATCTCGGCGGCGAGGATCGGATTGAGATGGCCGTCGACGTCCCAGCTTGCCAGCGGCTCGTAGAAGATGCGCGAGCCGTCCTGGTCCTTGGTGCCGGTGGCGAAGTGCGGGTTGAGCAGGGTCGGGCCCTGCCACCACAACAGCTTGAGCGGACCGCCGCCGCCGCGCTTGGTCGGCTTGTAGGGATTGGGACTTTGCGCCATCGCGACGCCGCCGAGGCTGAGGATCTGGTTCGCCATCGGCGCGGTGAGGCCGACCGCAATCATTCGCTTGACGAAGGCGCGGCGATCCAGCCGCCCGTCCTTCACGTCGTCGATCATGCCTCGCAGATTATTGTCGAACATTGTCCCCTCGGTCCGGCTCAAATGGTAGCGCGGCGGGCCGTGGAAGGCGGCCGCCGCGTTGGCGGCAGATGGCACACCGAATGAACGCCGAGGTCAACGGCCGCCGCGCCGCAGGGCATAGGTCTTTTGGCTATCGCTTGTGCAAAATCGTTCGCGACCGCACATCGGTTCGGCATTTCGCTGCAAAACTACGCTTCTGCGTACCTCAAAACTGCGAAATATTTGTTCGTTATCCTTTGTTCCGAGATGGATTTTCCCGCGTGCCGGACTTTGCCCATCGGGAGCAGGTCCGGCACGCAATTTCGATCCTCAGGCAATCGACATATCCAACGGCGGTGCAACATTCGCTGGCAGCGGACTGACATAGGGCGTTCTTGTGGTCCGCTTCTTGAGGTCGGCCTTGGCGGCGGCGATCAGCTCCGGCTCCAGCAGCGCCTTGACACCGAGGCCTGCCATCGCCTTGGCGGCCTGCACCATCGCCTTGTGCGCGGCCGGCGTCTTGCCCTGCGCCACAACCTGCCAGGTGTGGAACGGGGTGCCGATTGCAACCGTCGGTGCATGGACCTGCACGGTCGGCACCACCCAGCTGACGTCGCCGACATCGGTCGAGCCGACCAGCGGATTGCGCTTGGCGTCGATCGGCACCAGGAAATCSGCSAGCGGCCGGTCGGTCGGCTCCATGCCGATCGCRTAATASACCGARGCGATGTCCTTGTCGGTCAGGGTSGCGCGGATCCTGCCGGCGAAATCCTTGTCGGCATCGTCGAARTGCGGCGGGCCGAGATCCTCCATGATYCGGTGCAGCGTCTGTTCCAGCGGCGTGTTGGGCAGGATGTTGGAGACCGCGGAGATGATCTTCATCTCGACCTTGGTCTCGGTCATCAGCGCCGCGCCCTGYGCGATCTTGTGYACGCGCTCGACCAGCTCGTTCATSCCGGGCAGGTCGCGGGCGCGGATCGARTAGCGCACCCGGGCRTGGGCCTGCACCACGTTSGGCGCGATGCCGCCGGTRTCGAGCAGSGCRTARTGCACSCGGGCATCGCTCGGCATGTGCTCGCGCATGTAGTTGACGCCGACATTCATCAATTCCACCGCRTCGAGCGCGCTGCGGCCGAGATGCGGCGAGGCCGCCGCRTGCGAGGTYCGCCCGGTGAAGATGAAATCGGCGCGGGTGTTGGCGAGCGACGGCGTCACMGCSACYTCCCAGAAGCTGTGCGGATGCCAGGTGATGGCGATGTCGGCGTCCTCGAAGGCGCCACAGCGCACCATGAAGGCTTTKGCCGCGCCGCCTTCCTCGGCGGGRCAGCCGTAATAGCGCACMCGGCCCGGCACCTTGTTGGYGGCCAGCCAGTCCTTCACGGCGGTCGCGGCAAGCAGCGCCGAGGAGCCGAGCAGATTGTGGCCGCAGCCATGRCCATGGCCGCCGSTYTCSACCGGGCGATGYTCGGCRATKCCGGCYTCCTGGCTGAGGCCGGGCAGGGCGTCATAYTCGCCGAGGAAGGCGATCACGGGRCCGCCTTCGCCCCATTCGCCSATCACCGCGGTCGGAATGTCGGCGATGTTCTCGGTGATGCGGAACCCCTGATGGCGCAGCTCGGCCAGATGTTCGGCGGAGGAGCGCGCCTCGGTGTAGCAGACCTCGGGCATCGCCCAGACCCGGTCGCTCAATTCGATGAAGCGCGGCTTGATGGTGTCGACGCCACGCCAGACATCACTACGGTTGTCCATTTGCTCCGGTCCCTCAACTAAGGCAATCTGAAGCRCGAAAGGCTAGCAGCTTGGCATGATGTCGCCTAGCGYMSGCYGGCAGATCAGCTGTTCCGCAACGTCACGTCTCGGTGTGGTYTTCTCCCGATCATGGCATGGTCATCGCATGACGCGCCGCCTCGCGATACAATCMMSCGATGAGTGRTCCAATTCSRTCTCTGCYGCCGAGAASSTCGGGCCAYCAGTTCGTGRTCTATGCCGAYGCCTGCTCGGGSGTWSCCGGYGCGCTGCATGARCGCACCTTCGCYTCGGTGAACRACGTGGTCCGCAGGCTGCATCCTGCGCCCGAATTCATTCTCTTCCCCGGCGACGAGATCATCGGCCTYACGGCGGATGYCGAYGCSYTGCGCGCGCARTGGCGGCATTGGTTCGRGGTCGAAATGGCCTGGCTCGACCGGCGCGCGGTGCCGCTGTGGCACACGACCGGCAACCACACCACCTATGACGCGATGAGCGAGGCGGTGTTTCGCGAGGTGCTGAAGCTGCCGCGCAACGGGCCACCTGGTCAGGAGGGGCTGTCCTACTGGGTCCGCCGCGACGATCTCGTGCTGGTGTTCGTGCACACGCTGTGGAGCGGGCTGGGCGGCGAGGGGCACGTCGAGACCGACTGGCTGGCAGCGGTCCTCGAACAGCACGCGGATGCCAGGTACAAGCTCGTGCTGGGGCATCATCCGGTCTACCCGATCAACGGCTACAGCGGCGCCTATCAGCGCGAGATCGGTCACGAATATAGCGAACGCTTCTGGGACATCCTGGTGCGCCATGACGTGACCGCCTATCTGTGCAGTCACATCCTCGCCTTCGACGTTCAGGTCCATCGCGGCGTCTTGCAGATCTGCACGGCGGGCGCGGGCACCGCGCACCGGATGCCCGAAGGCGTCGAGTATCTGCATTGCGTGCAGGCGGCGCTCGATCAGCACGGCTTGCGCTATCAGGTGCTCGATACCGAAGGCGTCGTGCGCGAGCAGCTCGCATGGCCGCTGCCGTCTCTCGACCAGGCTGCGTGGTCGCCGCTGCCGCGAGGACCCAGTCCCGCCCTTCTGTCGGGCACGCCGGCGCCCGCGACGGTCATCGCCCTGAAACTGTCGGGACGCACGGCCGCTGACACCGCCGCGCCGCAAACGCTGCTGTGCACACCCGCGCCGGGGATGATCGCGCCGCTCTGGCTCGGATTGCGCGGACCGAACCAGACGCTCACGCTGATCCTCGGGCGTGAGCATGGGCGCAGCCCGCATTACTGGATCGGTCCGGATCTCGGCGCCGACAGCGACTTCGCGCTCGACATCGCCTTCTACCCGGACATGGGACCGGGCGGCGTGCTGTGGCGACGCAGCGGTGACACGCGGTGGACGTCCTGCACCGCCATTTCGGCGACCGGGCTCGAGCGCCTGTCGTGGCCCGCGGTCTGGAGTGTCGGGTGCGGAGAGAATGGACAGGACGACAGGCGATATGCCGGCGCCCGGCTCGACGTCGCCGCTGCGGTCGTCGCGCTGTCCTGAGGCATCCCCGCAACAAACGTGGAGCGCGCTTGCTGAGCGTTCAAGCGCCAATGGCGAGCTTAATCGGGATGATGTTTCAATCCAGTCGGATCGGGCGTCAGTCGGGTTCTTCCGGCCTGTCCCGCCCGGCGCCCTTCAGTTCCCGGTCGATGAGCATGCACACCCGGCGCTGCGCCAGCAGATCGAGCCGCGCGCGCGTGGTGCCTCGCTTGGTCTTGCCGTTGATGTCGAACGACCAACTCCAGAGGTCGGGTTCGATGTTGGTGAGCGTGTATTCGATGTCTCGATGACGAAAGATCAGCTGCTTCATGCCGTTTCTTTTTGTGAGCTGATGACTGCATAGCCAGATGGCGGAGCCATCTGTATCCGGTCGACTACTTACGCATTTGGTCTAAGCCGTCCGTCCGCGAAACGGAATTTTCGCAATCACTGATTTGGATTCGGACGATTCATGTCGCGAGAATGCGAAGCCGGTCAGGCCGGGCGATGACACCGCGTGCCTGGTGTCTTGAATACCGATGTTCGACATCTTGAATCGAGAACCATCCTCATCGTCGTCCTGGCTAAAGCCGGGATCCCATTGCCCCGACTGCGCATGGTGGCGCGATGTTGGGGCCGCGATCGCTTTGACAATGCAATGCGGTGGTTATGGTTCCTGGCTTTCGCCAGGACGACGAGTGGTGGGCCCCGCCTGCAACCCGCCAAGATCTCTGCATTCGCGGAGATGATATCGCGAGGGACCTTCAATCTTCCTACCTGTGGAGAGACCTTCACCCACCTTCACAAATTGATCACCCCACGCCGCGCCGCATGGGCGACGGCGTCGGTGCGGCCGGTGGCGTCGAGCTTGTCGAGCAGCGAGCCGACATGAAATTTGGCGGTGTGGACCGAGATCCCGAGCCGCTGCGCGATCATCTTGTTGGAAGCGCCTTCGGCGAGCAGCGCCAGCACGTCGAGCTCGCGCGGCGTCAGCTCGAAATCGCCGCCGCCTGCGACCTCACGGTTGCGGACGACGATCGCAGCCGCGGGCTGCTCGCCCGGCGCGGCAAGTCGTAAGCCGGCGACGCTGCCGAGCAGGGTTGCCAGCCGGTCGGCCAGCACGGGATCGTCGATCTCGAGCGCGATCACGATATCGGAGGCAGGCTCATCACTCACGTCTCGGGCCTTTCACCGACCGTCACCTTGAAGGTCATCGGCTCGCCGCCGCGATGCACGGTGAGCTCGACGATGCTGCCGACGCTCTGTGGCCCGAGGCCGCGCGACAGCGCCCGCACCCCCGACAGTTTCTCGCCGTTGACGGCGATGATGACATCGCCCTGGCGGATGCCGGCGGCGGCCGAAGGGCCGGCCTTGTCGACATTCATCACCATCGCGCCGAGGCCATCATCGAGCCGGACCGGCTGCAACCCGACGCCGAGATATCCGCGCGCGATGCGGCCGCTCGTCTCGAGTTGGGCCGCGACCCGCTCGATGGTCGCAGCCGGGATCGTCAGCACGCGGCGCGGCCCGAGCACGGCCATGCCGAACGCCTCGCCGGCGGCATTCAGCGCCAGTCCACCCTGCTGGCTGTGCCGCAGCCGGATGTCGAGCTCGATCCGTGCGTCGATCTCGCCGCCGCGCAGGCTGCGCCAGGCCGGGCCCGACCGCGAGACCATGCCAAGCCGCGCGGTCGGCGCGCCACGGTCGGCGGCGACGATCACTGCGAGCGATCCCAACGCCGGGACGCCGGTCGACAGCTTGATCGGAGTGGCGTTGCCGTCGACGCGCAATAGCGCGATGTCGGTGGTGTGGTCGCGTCCGGCGACGGTCGCTGCCTTGCGATTGCCGTCGGCGAACTGGATCTCAACCTCGCCCTCGTCGGCCAGCGCCTCGTCGGCAGTGACGATCAGGCCCGCCTTCCAGACAAAGCCGGAGGCGCGCGCGCGATGCGAATGCACCGAGACGACCGCGGGCGCGGCCCGCGCAATGGTCTCGGAAAGGGCTGTTGACAGCGAGGCGAAGCTGGTCGGTTCGGTCATGGGAAACTCCGTTGGCTTCCCTCAATCTGGGATGTCGCGGCTGGTGGCGAAACTGGCCGGATGGGCAGGGCCGGGACCGGGAAAGGTCGCGAAGGCCGAACCGCTCAACCCCGACCACCGGTCTTCCAGCCAACCAAAGCAAAGGCTGCCACGAGCGCGACCACGATCAGCATCCAGTACTGACCTTCGAGCCCGAGAATGTGAAACGGTTGAATCAGGAACTGCACTGCCTGCCCCTTTCGCGGGCAAGCTAAGGCGTTCCGCGCCGGAAATATATTATTATTCTATATATTCCGAGCGGTGCGCGTCAGAACGCTCAACCGGCGACGCTGGTCTCCAGCCGGTTCTCCAGCCGATAGCCAACCCCGGATTCGGTCACAAGCAGACGCGGTTGATTGGGGTCGGCCTCGATCTTCTGGCGGAGCTTGCGCACCAGGATGCGCAGATACTGGATGTTGTCGCGCTGGTTGCCGGTCCAGATCTCCTTCAGCAGCTGATCGTGGGTCACCACCAGGCCGACATGGATCGCCAGCACATGCAGCAGGCGATACTCCTTGCGCGTCAGCTTGATCCTGGCCTGGTTGAGCGAGACGGCCCGGCTGACCAGATCGACGGACAGTGGACCAACCACGACGACGGGATTCTCGGTGGCGCTCTTGAAGTAGCGGCGCAAGGCGGCATCGCTGCGCGCCAGCAGCTCGGCCATCCCGAACGGCTTGACGACATAGTCGTCCGCGCCCGCCTGCAATAGGCGAACCTTCTCGTCCTCGTTGCTCTCGACCGAGAGCACGATCACCGGAACATTGGACCAGGAGCGCAGCCGTTCCAGCGTTTCGCTGCCGTGCAAATCGGGCAGGCCGAGATCGAGGATGACGAGGTCGGGGGCGTTGAAGGTCGCGATCTTCAAGCCGTCGGCGGCGTTCTCGGCCTCGACGACCGAAAAGCCGTGCAGCTCGAAGCCGGCGCGCAGGAAGCGCCGGATCTTCGGCTCGTCATCGATCAGCAGGACAAGATTGCGCGGCTTACTCATCGTCTGACGTCACCAGTTCCGGATCCATGGCTCGCGGTGCCGGTAGCAAGATCGATGCCGTCGTCCCGAGGCCCTGGCCGCGGCTTGCAATTTCCACGGTGCCATCATGTGCCTTGATGAAGGTCGATGCGATCCAGAAGCCCAGCCCCGAGCCGGGAACGCTGGTCCGGTGGCGTGGGCTGCGGAACGACTTGCGGCCGAGCTGGCGCTGTTCATCAGGAGTGACGCCGACGCCCTGGTCGATGATCGATATCACGACGCGTCCGGGCTCATGCCTGGTCTGCACAGAGATCGTCGAGCCGGATGGCGAGTATTTGGCGGCATTCTCCAGCAACTGGCCGCAGGCTTCCTCGATCAGACCGGAATCGACATCGAGCAACGGGAGATCGTCGTCGAATCCGACCTCGATGCGGTGTGCCAAAAGCCGGCGTGCCCGGGTCTTGAGTGCGGCGTCGACGATGTCGCGCGGATCGGACCATTGGAGGCGCGGTGTCAGTCCGCCGGCCGTCACGCGCGTGGCGTTCAGGAGATTGCGGATGTGGCCGTCGAGCCGGACCACCTCATCCGAAACGGCCTCGATCAGCGAGCGCAGCCTGGCGTCGGCCGCGGTCGCCGGCATATCCCTGATGACGCTCACCGATCCCTGGATGGCGGCGAGCGGCGAGCATAGCTCGTGCGAGAGCGTGCCGTGGAAGGCGTCGCGCAGCAGTTCGGCCTGTAGATGCAGCCTGGCGTCGTCCATCGCCTTGCCGATATCGAGCCGTTGCAGCGTCCACGAGACCTCCTCGAGCACCGCCTCGATCCGACGTGCGCGCAGGTTGATCGCATCGCGCGTGCCGCGCCCCGCATTGATCGCGATGACGCCATGCACCGCGGTCTTCGATCCGATGGCGCGGAGCAGCCACACGTCCTGGGTCGCCTCATCGACGATGCTGCGATCCATCGCACCGAGCTTCGTCGTCATCGCCGCCACGCACTGCTGGATGGATGGCGGTGCCGCTGCCGATCCCGGCGAGGACTCGAAATGGCCGTCGGCGGATGCCACGTACAGCGCGGCGCGATGGCCAAGCGTGCGCGCCAGATAGTGCCTGACGGCGTCGATCAGATCGGAGATGGTGAAGCAGGCGGCGAGGCGCTTGGAGAACTCATAGAGATGCTGCATCTCCCGCTCACGCCGCCGCAACCGTTCGGTTTCCTGCCGCAGGCGCGACGCCAGGTTGCTGCTCGCCAGCGCGACGACCAGGAATACCAGCAGGTCGATCGCCTCCTGCGGATTGTCGACCCGAAGGCTGTAAAGCGGCGTGAAAAAGAAGAAGTCGGCAGCGGCGATCGCCGTCAGCGATGCCAGCGTGCCTGACCAGATGCCCCATTTTGTGGCCGCATAGATCACCGGGATCAGATAGGCGATCGGCACCAGGTTTGCGGCGATCGGCTCGTCGAGCACGAACAGGATCGCGGTGATGATGGCGATCGATCCGACCGACCACAGCAGGGGCAGGACGTCGGTCCACGCGACTGATCGCGGCTCCCGGTCGAAGCCGGGCGTGAACATCTGCTCCGCTTCGGTGCGGCGCACGCGGATGTCGGCGAGCCGTTGAAACAGGGGCAGCGAATAGATCAAGGATTTTGCCTTCGTAGAGAACGACACCGGAAGATCCCCGTCGCAGCCCTTCCGGCCCGCACGAAATCCGCCCCGGCAACATCCGAAGGGAGCGCTGAAAACGCGGGCCCAGGGCCGTCAGAACGGCGCATGTCCGCGCGAGATCCTCAACGATCGACCGTCGGTTGCTGCTCCGATGTCACCAACTACCCAGCGATCCGAGCATCCCCCAGGAACGGATAGAAAATCCATGTTGTTGCAGGGAGCGAGAAATATAAAAGAAATAGCCGACGCGCGGCAGCCCTAGCGCTGGCCGGGCAGGGCGGCATCGTCCGATTTCTGCAACATCTCGCCGACATAGTTGAGCGCGAGCCGTTCTCCCGCGAGCTCCGGCCTGGACGTTCGGTAGAGGCCCAACTCACCGGTCTGGCTCGCCCGCGGCGTCAGCTTGGCGATCGCGGCAGCGCTGAAATATTTCGGTGGGTAGAGATAGAAGTCCATCAGCGGCGTTTGCGACCCGCCGGGCTGCCGCTTCAGCACGGCAAGCGCGCGTGCGCCGGCCTCCGGATACAGCGCGGTCCAGCCGGCAAAGCTGCTCGCCAATATCTCAAGCGACAGGATCGCCGTCGCGATCTCGGCGAAGCCCTGGTTGGACTTCTTGGCGCTCCGGGTCGTCGAGGCCTTGCGCAGCCGCTGCCTGAACTCGTGGTGGCGTTCGATGAACGGCCCGAGCCGCGCTCGCCACAGCATGTCGGGCAGGCAGGCATAGCCGTGGATGTCGTGATAGCTCTCGATCAGGTTGCGGCACTGCGCCGTGAGATCGGTCGGCAGGAAATTCAGATCGATGTCGTCGATCTCGTCGTTGAGACCGACATCGTTTGCACAGTTCGTAACGTTTGCCACGATGCGCAGCGCTCCGTCTCGCTTGAAGCGAATGATTTCGCTTGATGCGGCAAGACTAACGAAGCGCCGCATATATCTTCGATGGAGGTGCGCGGCGATTTCCATAGCAATAAAATAGCGTGCGCATCGGCTCTGAACGCGCGTCGGTCCCGTTATTGCGGAAATGACACAGCTGGCCGCAAATCTCTCGCAGCGCAGCGCGAGAGTTCTGCAACACGTCACGGTTTTCGCCGAGTTCTTGAGCAAGCGCGTCAGCAAATGACGCTTCCGCACGCACGCGACGCGAAGATGATCATTCCGGCTATTTTATCTTAATGAAAGCGCGCGGAGACCCGTATCGCCTTTTTCTCAATGCCCCACGAAAGATTACACAGACGTTACACGCGAGAGCGCTCGAAGCGTCGGTAGCAATAGCTTGGGGCATCATCATGAAGAGACTGTTTTTGGCGGGCGTATCGTTGGCGGCGGTGAGCCTGCTCAACGCGGCACACGCGGCCGACGCCAATCCACCTTTGTTGAAGGCGCCGTCGTCGTCGACGTGCGATCCCTACAAGAATTACTCCTGCCTCGACGGTTATCTCGGCAGCGATTTCTTCACCCGGTTCGTGAACTACTACCGGCTGGAGTGGGGACACGACGCTGCTCCTTCGGATCCCAAGGCGCCGCCCGGCCGCCGCGACTATTGGCCTGCGACGCCGCAGAGCACGCCGCCGATGCCGTTCACCGAATGGCCCTATGGCGGTTCGACCAGCATCGGCGTGACGCGGCCGAGCTCGATCGACAGCCCGCTGATGGCGGCGCTCGGCACCACGCCTGCGGGACAGTGGATGAACGACGCGCACATCCAGGTCTACGGCTGGATCAATGCCGGCGGCAATCTGAGCTCGAACAGCGTACGCGGCGGCAACGCGCCCGCGGCCTATGACTACAATCCGAACACCGTCCAGCTCGACCAGGCGGTGCTCTATATCGAGCGGCTGCCCGATACAGTGCAGAAGGATCACGTCGACTGGGGCTTCCGCATCGCGCCGATCTACGGCGAGAACTACCGCTACACGACGGCATACGGCCTGTGGAGCAACCAGCTCCTGAACCAGAACAAGAACTACGGCTACGACCTGCCGATGGCCTATGGCGAGGTGTTCATTCCGCAGATCGCGGAAGGCCTGCTGCTGCGGTTCGGCCGCTTCATCTCGATCCCCGACATCGAAGCGCAGCTCGCGCCGAACAACTACATGTATACGCACTCGATGACGTATACGTTCGACAACTACACCAACACCGGCCTGCAGAGCACGCTGGCCGTCACCAAGAACTGGATGCTGCAATTGGGCGTGTCGGTCGGCAGCGACACCATGCCGTGGAACGCCGGCGCCAGGATCGCAAACCCGTTCCCCAATCCGCTGTTCCCCGGCACCACCATGCTGAAGGATCCCGGCGCGGTGCCGAGCATCACCGGCGGCGTGCGCTGGACCAGCGATTCCGGCAACGACAGCGTCTACGTGGTCGCCGACGCGATCAACAGCGGCACCTGGGGCTACAACAACCTGCAATGGTACGGCCTGACCGCGTACCACAAGTTCAACGACCAGTGGCACATCTCGTTCGAGACCTACAATCTGCACCAGAACAACGTGCTGAACGCCAACAATCCGGCGGCGATGGCCGCCTACAATGCGGGTGGTACGCCGTTCTCGCCGCAATACCTGCCGTTCAACGCGCCGGGTCTCGCCCAGTGCAGCAGCGCTGCGGTGTTCGCCTGCACGGCGTCGGTGCAGACCTATCTCGCCTACCTGAACTACAAGGCCTCGCCGCTCGACAACATCTCGTATCGCATCGAGTTCTATGACGACAAGCAGGGCCAGCGCACCGGCGTCAAGACGCGCTATGTCGAGACCGGCATCGGCTGGCAGCACTGGTTCTCGCCGCAGATCGAGATCCGGCCCGAGGTCTCCTACTACAAGTCACTCGATGCCAATGCGTTCAACGGCAATTCCAATCTCGGCATCGCCCCGACCAAGAATTTCGCTCTGATCGGCTCGGCGGACATCATCATTCACTTCTGACGCACGAGCGCGCCCGGCCGGCAGAGGCCAGCCGGGTGCGGCGTCAACCAGGGACAGGGGAACACCATGAAACGAATTCTTCTCGCATCCGCGGCGCTCGCGACGATGCTGGCGGCCGGCGCGCCGGCGCTGGGCGCCGACCTTCCGCTCTATACCAAGGTGCCTGCGGTCGCGGCGCCGGCATACGATTGGTCGGGCTTCTATGTCGGCGTGTTCGGCGGCGGCGGCTTCGGCAACCACAATCTCAACAACGCGCTCGGCCCGGCCGGCGCCGCCAACTACACGATCAACTATTCGTCGACCGGCGGAATCGCCGGCGGCGAGATTGGCTACAATGTGCAGAGCGGCAGCATCGTGGTCGGTGTCGAGGCCGACGGCTTCTGGTCCGGCATCAAGGGCAGTGATGTCGATCAGTTCAATGCCGGGACCTTGCCGATCGCATCTGTCGACGCGACCAACCTGCGCGACGGCTTCACGGTCCGTGCCCGCGGCGGCATTGCCGTCGACCGCTTGCTGCTGTTCTTCACCGGCGGCTGGGCTTATGGCGAATTCCAGCACACCAACACCGACCCGGTGTTCGGCATCGATCAGTTCTCGGCCAATCGCAGCGGCCTGACCGCGGGCGGCGGCCTCGCTTATGCGATCACCAACAACCTGATCGGCAAGTTCGAGTATCGCTACTACGACTTCGGCCGATACGAGCGCGCGGCGCCGCTGAATGCGCAGATTCCCTACACCGTCGACAACACCTACTCGGTCGTGACGCTCGGCCTCGACTACAAGTTCGGCGGGCCGGTGGTCGCGAAGTACTGAGTAGGGAGGAGGACGGTATGACAGTCGCGAGGTTCAAGCGGGCGTTACTGCGCAGCATCGTGGTTGCAGGTCTTTGCGCCGCGGTTGCCGGCTGCGCCAGTGAGGTGACAGTCCCGGCGACCGATGGCCCCGCCGGCAATCACATGCGCTACTATGGCGGACCGAAATCCCCGATGTGGTCGGGCCAATAGGTGTCCGAATTGTTCTTGATCGGATTCAGTCGGGTGCCGCTTCCTTGATCGACGCAACAGGCTGTCCAAAAAATCGGCAGCTGATGATTATTGTTGCGGTTCGGCGGATTTGGGAACAGCATCGCTCCTCATTAACGAGACGCCGGGCAGAGGCGTCGTTCGGAAACGCCTATTGCTATTCGGTGTCTCAGCCTCCTGGAGGGTGCGATGCTGAAGTCTGTTGTCATTCTGATCGGCATTCTTGCGATGTCCGGGTTGCTGGCGCCGGTCGCCCACGCCGGCGCCTCCGCCAGCGCGCCATCGAAATACGCACAGCGTTCGCAGCAGGTGACGAGCGTGCAGATGGTCCGGCAGGCCAAGCGGACCGACCCGCCGATCACGGAGTTTTCGGCGCAGGCAAAGACGGCGCCGTTTCACCGCTAGCCACCGATCGTCACGCGGATCGGCTCAGCTCAGCCGCTGCAAGGTCGCCTTCGGGCTCTCGCCGAACTTGGCGCGATAGGCGCTCGCCATCCGGCTCAGATGGGTGAAGCCGAGGTCGAAGGCGATGTCGACGATGCGTTCGCCGGGCCGCGCCGTCTTGAGGCGCGCGTTGAGATGCGCGAGCCGGATATCGAGCAGCATCTCGGAGACGGTGGTGCCGAAATGGCGGCGGAAGCCGAGTTGCAGCGCGCGGATGCCGGTGCCGGCGATCTCCGCGAGCTCGGCGAGATCCAGCGGCTCGGTCGCGCGGGTTTCCAGATAGGCCCGCACCCGCTTCAGCGCCGCCGGCTGGGCTTCGGTGCGGCCGTTGAAGACATCGATCGCCGAACTAAGGCTATGGCGCTGGCCATCGAGCAGGACGTTGAGAAACGACTCGCGCCAATCGGCCGACGCTACCGCGGACAAGGTCTTGCGGGTCCCGAGCTGCTCGGCCGTCGTCACGAGTTGCTCGATCCGGGCCGAGAGCGCCTGGCCGAGCGGCCCGCTCAGCTCGACGGCCGGATCGAACTCGATCGGCCGGACCGCCACGCCGCCAAGCGCCGCGGCGCGATGCTCCACCAGCTTACGGTCGAGCAGCAGGATGAGCTGGGCGCAGTCGTCGCGCCACGTCATTTCGGTCGGAATGGTCGGCGACAGCAATGAGGCAATGTGTCGAGGCCCAGTGGTGAGCTCGCGCGCGGCGGTCCGCACCGAGGCAGATCCGCACAGTGGAATCTGCAAAAGAAAGAACCGATCGAGGCAACCGGGATTGATCGCGACCGATCCGCCATACGCGACATAGTTGATCGAGAAGCCATCGAAGCCGGCGCAATTGTGGTGCGCGGAGAAATCGCGTTCGGAATGATCGACCGGCGTCAGATCGTGCGGACAGAAGATGCGGCCGATCGCTTCGGCCGCGTCGTCGACGCGCGCCGTCGCGACGCGCGCGAAATCCTTGAGCCTTGCCGAAACCTCGTTGCCAACAGCAGTCACGCCGGCCGTCCGGAGTTGTTTGAGGTCTAAAATATTGGCGAGCCTAGAGCATTCGCCGGCAAAGGGGAACGCTGTTTCGTCGCGCAAACTGCCCGATCTGAGCGCAGGCGGCTGCGGTGGCATTGGGCAGCAATCAGCCGGCTCGGTGCTCCCGCATTGCAGCATGATCGCGCCGGCCGCGGATTCGTTTATCGGCTAGACAGCCCTGCCGGCCGGCGACAGGCTCCGTGTCCGCACTGCACATCAACACTGGAGAGGCTGACATGGGCACGCTCGAGAAAGGCATTACCCGCACCGGCACCGGCTACGGCGGCAAGAGCTGGAATATCCTGGGCCAGGTCTACTATCCGAAGGCGGTCACCGACTCGACCTTCGCGTTCGAGACCAACAGCGATCCCGGCCARYWCGTGCCGGTGCACATCCATCCGACCCAGGAGGAGTTCATCCTGGTGCAGGAAGGCGTGCTCGACCTCAAGCTCGACGGCGTCTGGGTGCAGGCCAAGGCCGGCGACCTCGTGCGTCTGCCGCGCGGCATTCCGCATGGCTATTTCAACAAGTCCGACAAGCCGGCACGCGCGCTGTTCTGGGTGTCGCCGATGCAGAAGCTCGAGGCGCTGTTCGAGAAGCTCGACAATCTGCAGGACCCCGCCGAGGTGGTGCGGATCTCCGCCGAGCACGAGGTGGATTTCCTGCCGCCGGAAGCCAACGACTAGCGCAGCAAACGACACCATCGCGCGCGAGGTGAATCGCCGGAGCTGGCTCCGGCGATGACGGGGACGCGTGCGCCGACGAAATTGGATCTGTTCATTCAACGCGGAGCGGTTTCATGGTCAAGCAGAAGCATGTGTGCGTGATCGGCGCCGGCATTTCCGGGCTCGCCGCCGGCAAGGCCTTTGCCGGGCGCGGCCACAAGGTGACCATCATCGAGCGCAGCGGCGACCTCGGCGGGGTTTGGGAGCCGGCGCGCTCCTATCCTGATGTGCAGACCCAGAGCCCGAAGGAACTCTATCGTTACACCGACAAGGCGATGCCGGAGGCCTATCCGGAATGGCCGAAGGGCCCCCAGGTCCATGCTTACTTGCGTGACTATGCGCGCAGCCACGGGCTCGACGGCGCGATGCGGTTCGACACCAAAGTCGAGGGCATGGCTCGCCGCGCCGACGGCAGGCCGGGCTGGACGCTGACGCTGCGCTCGACCGACGGCGCCACCGGCCACGAGGATTTCGACTTCGTCGCTGTCTGCACCGGGCAATTCAATGAGCCGCAGACCCTGCCGCTGGCGGGCGAGGACGGCTTCAAGGCGCAGGGCGGCATGGTCCTGCACTCTTCGCAATACAGCGATCCGGCGTTGGCCAAGGGACGCAGGGTCGTTGTGCTCGGCGGCTCCAAATCGGCGACCGACATCGCGGTGAACGCGGTCAATTCGGGCGCCAGCGAAGTCACCATCGTGTTTCGCGAGCCGGTCTGGCGGATTCCCTATTTTGTCGGCGGCCTCGTCAACTTCAAGCGCATCCTCTACATCCGCGCGCAGGAGCAGATGTTCGCGAGCTGGGGCATCGGTCCGTTGGCGCGCCTCGCGCATGTCGTCGCAAAGCCGTTCGTCTGGGCGAACTGGCGCGGGCTCGAGAGCATGCTGAAGATGCAGCTCAAGCTGAAGCAGTGCGGCATGGTGCCGAAGGAGCGGATCGAGGACGGCGTCAACTGCTCGGTGCCGATCGCAACCCCCGGCTTCTATCCGATGGTGGCCGACGGCCGCATCAAGGCGGTGCAGGGCACCTTCGACCATTACGAGGGCAACACCATCGTGACGAGCGGCGGCCAGCAGGTCGCGGCCGACGTGGCGGTGCTCGCGATCGGCTACAAGCTCGGTGTGCCGTTCCTGCCCGAGGAGTACCAGAAGAAGCTGGTGGAAGCCGATGGGCAGTACCGACTCTACCGGTTGATCGCCAATCCCGATCTGCCCGACATGGGCTTCGTCGGTTTCAATTCGAGCTTCTGCACCGTACTGTGCGCTGATCTCGCCGCGAACTGGCTGGTGCGCTATGCCGACGGGCAGCTCGCGCGGCAGCCGAGCGCGGCCGAGATGCACGACAACATCGCGATGATGCTGAACTTCAAGCGCGTCGAGCGGCCGGCTGCGGGCGTCTATGGCGGGCTGTGCGTCGCGCCGTACCACTTCAAGCATTTCGACGAGCTGCTCGCGGACATCGGCACCAGGGCCTCGCGCCGCAACCCGCTCGTCGAGAAGTTCACGCCACCGGACGCGGACGCCTATGCGCGCTTCCTCGCCACCGCGCCGGAGTACAAGGCGGTGGCGTAGCCACCGCCACGGAAGACCTAGTCGCGCCCGGCATCCAGGAAGGCCTGCGCCAGTCGCTGCGGGTTGGAGAAGCATAGCTCGTGGCTGCCCGGCACCTGGACCAGGCGGAACAGCCCGAGCTTCTGCGACAGCCGCGGATGCCAGGGCAGGCCGTGCGGCATCGCGGTGTCCTCCGTGCAGTTGACGTAGGATTTCGCGATCGGCATGTCGGCCGGATTGGTCCGTAGCGTGATCTTGTCCTGGAAGGTCTTGAGCGGGTGCGGATTCAGCTTGTCGTAGGCGCGCTGCGCGAGCTCGAGATCGGCATCGTTGATGAAGGCCTCGCGCCAGACCGGGAACGGCAGCACCACCGAGCCGTCGCCGCGCTCGGCATGGATGGCGTCGAACAGGCCGACATAGTGCGGCGGCACCATGTCGTTGAGGCACTCGCCATTGTTCGGCACGAACGCGTTCCAATAGACCAGCCGGCGGATGCGATCTGCCGCTGCATCGGCAACGCCGGTGATGACCATGCCGCCATAGCTATGACCGACCAGCACGATGTCCTTGAGGTCATGCTCGGCAAGATAGTCCACGATCGACTGGATCGCCTCGGCAAGCCCGGAGTCCTTGCTGTCGCCGGGGCGGTTACCCCTGATGGTCGGCGTGTGAACGACGTGACCGGACTTGCGGATGATCGCGGCAACCGGCTCGAACTCGGCGCCGGTATGCCAGGCGCCATGGACGAGAACATAGGTCGACATGTTGTACCTCCCTGCGTGGTTTGGTTAGATCGGTCGCGGCGTCCCGGATTGCCCCGGGATGCGCGCGGGTTTCCCTGCGGTTCCTGATGGATATTGACCCGGAGCCCGGGAACGCGCTTGGCTGTGACCGAACCGGATTGGGCTCGGAGTGAACTGATGCAGCAAATCGCCGCCGCGGATCGCTCGCGCGGGCTGAGCTGGGATACCGCGGACACCAGGCCGGGTGAGCAATTCGCCTATTATCGCGAGGCGATCTGCCAGGCCTTCATGAACCTGACGCCGGAGCCGCCGGCGACGCCTGGATTCCTGGCCCGGGTCGAGACCGTTGGGCTCGGCAATGGCGCGGTCAACCGGGTCAGCTTTCCCGAGCATGTGGTGCGGCGCTCGACCGCCGACATCGCCTCATCCAGCCGGCGCTGCTACTACCTCAATCTCAAGCTCGCCGGCCGCTGCCGCATCCAGCAGGCGGGGCGCGAGATCGGCCTGTCGCCGGGCCAGGTCGGAATCTTCGACAGCGGGCAGCGCTTCGCGCTGCTGCACGATCGCGGCCCCGCGCTCCAGGTCGCCTCGTTCTGGGTGCCGGCCGAGGCGCTGGATGAACGGCTGCCGTCAACGCCGGATGTCGCGCCGGCGCGGGTGTCGGATGATCCGTTCGTCGGTCACCTCATCGCCGAGACCGCGCAGGTGCTGAATGCGTCGGCGCTCCGCGCTTCGGACGCGGACAATGCACGGCTGTTCGGCGTGCTGCTCGACCTCGTCGCACTCAGCCTGTCGCGCAGCAGCCGCGCCGGCGTTGCCGAAAGCGCGAGCCTTGCCGATGCGACCTGGCTCGCGTTGCGCCGTGCCGTGGATCGCAGGCTGCGCGAGCCTGGTCTGGGCGTCGCCGCCATCGCGGCCGCGATCGGTATCAGCGAGCGCTATGTCCACAAGCTGTTCGAGCGGGCCGGCACTACATTCGCCAGCTATCTGATGGACCGTCGCCTCGACGGGGCGGCGCGCGACCTGAAGGACCCGGCGATCGCCGGCCGCGCGATCGGTGACATCGCATTCGACTGGGGCTTCTCCGACCTGTCGCACTTCACCCGGCGCTTCCGGCATCGCTTCGGCTGCACGCCGCGCGACTGGCGTCGCGGTTGAGCAACGTTCGGAAACAGCCATGGTCCAATCATTCACCTATCAAGTCAGCCCGATGCGCGTCGTATTCGGGACCGGCACGGTTACGCGGCTGGCCGACGAACTCGATCGGCTCGGCATCAGGCGCGCGCTGGTGCTGGCGAGCCGGCGGCAGCAGGCCGAGCTCGGCGATCTCGCTGCCCTGACCGGCGGCCGGATGTCCGGGGTGTTCGACGGTGCGGTGGTGCACACGCCGGTCGACGTTACCGAACGCGCGATGGAGACGGTCCGCAAGCTCAAGCCCGATGGCGTGGTTGCAATCGGCGCGGGCGCTGCGACCGGCCTGAGCAAGGCGATCGCGTTGCGCACCGATCTGCCGCAACTGATCGTGCCGACCAGCTATGCCGGATCCGAGATGACGCCGGTGCTCGGCCAGACCGTGGACGGCGTCAAGACCACGCAGTCGTCGCCGAAGATCCTGCCCGAGGCGGTGATCTACGACGTCAACCTGACGCTCTCGATGCCGGCGAAATTCTCTGCGATATCGGGCCTCAACGCGATCGCCCATGCGGCCGAGGCGCTCTACGCGCGCGACGGCAACCCGATCACCTCGCTGATGGCGGAGGAGGCGATCGCGAAGCTCGCCTCGTCGCTGCCGGAGGTGATCGACCGGCCGCGCGATCTCGATGCGCGCTCGGACGCGCTCTACGGCGCGTGGCTGTGCGCGGTGTGTCTCGGCACCGTCGGCATGGCGCTGCATCACAAGCTCTGCCATACGGTGGGCGCGCTGTTCGACCTGCCGCATGCCGAGACCCACGCCGTGCTGCTGCCGCACACCATCGCCTACAACACGCCGGCCGCGCGGGATGCGATCGGCCGTGCCGCGAAGGCGCTGGGAGCGGCTGACGCGGCCGATGGCCTGTTCGATCTGTCGGCAAGGCTCGGCGCGCCGCGCTCGCTCGCCGAGATCGGCATGCCCGAGGACGGCATCGCCAAGGCCGCCGCGCTCGCCACCAAGAACCCCTACTGGAATCCGCGCCCGATCGAGGCGGCCGGCATTGCCGATCTGCTCAGGCGGGCATGGGCCGGTGCGCGGCCGCAAGCCGGGTGATCAGGCGCCGATCGCGTTGCGCGCGATGACGTCGCGATAGAACGCCGCGCTTAGTTTCGGCATGCGGGCCTGGCTCTCGAAATCCACCCGATAGAGGCCGAAGCGTTTCTTGTAGCCGAAGATCCATTCGAAATTGTCCATCAGGCTCCACAGGAAATAGCCATGGACCGGGATGCCGTCGGCGGTCGCGCGCTGCAACTGGGCGAGGTAGTTGCGCAGGAACATGATGCGGTCGAGGTCGTAGATCTGCCCATCGGGCTCCACCTTGTCCTCGCCGGAGGTGCCGTTCTCGCTGATATAGATGCTCTTGATGTTCCAGAGCTTGGCYGCGATYCGCGGCGCCCAGTAGATCGYCTCYGGCGCGATCCGCAGCCAATCCGAATTCATATGCGGGAACGAGGCCGGCATCGGCAGYGGCTTCCASCCGGGCGCRCTGTCGGTRGCGAGGACRTAGCAGTGCGGSGCGTAGATGTTGAGCCCGACGAAATCRTTSGGCTGCGCGATGATCTTCARTTCCTCGGCGGTGAATTTGGGSGCGTCRGCGCCGGCATATTGCAGGAARGCCTCKGTGTACTTGCCTTCGAGSAGGACGCCGAGGAAGCCSGCATTGAGCTCGCGCGTCGCGATCTCGGTGGCGCGGATGTTCTCCGGCGTGTTGATCGCGGGCACGCAGGCKGTGATGTTCTCGGCCGGCCCGACCCGYGTGCCGGGSCGSCCYTTGGCRCGGATCGCCTGCACCGCGAGGCCATGCGCCAGCGCGACATGGTGGCGSGCCTGGTTCACCTCGGCYGGCGGCAGCGTCAGCCCSGGCGCGTCGACGCCGAGCGCATAGCCGAASGGSAGGAAACGCCCGACCTCGTTGAGGGTGAAGATGTTCTTGACCCGGTCGGTCAAACGCTGCGCCACATARCCCGCGTAATCGCCGAACGCCTTCGCGGTGTCGCGCGAGCGCCAGCCGCCGACGCGATCCTGCAAYGCCTGCGGCAGGTCCCAGTGATAAAGCGTGGCGTAAGGCTCGATGCCGTTCGCGAGCAGYTCGTCGACCAGGCGATTGTAGAAGTCGAGGCCCTTCGGRTTCGGTGYGCCGGTSCCRYCGGGAAACACCCGYGGCCAKGCGATCGAGAACCGATACGCCTTGGCGCCGAGRTCCTTGATSAGGCGGACGTCSTCCTTGTAGCGGTGATARTGRTCGKTGGCGCGGTCGCCGGTCGAGCCRTCCTCGATCTTGCCCGAYGTGTGGGTGAATGTGTCCCAGATCGACGGGCCGCGGCCGTCCTCRTTSACSGCGCCCTCGACCTGATAGGACGAGGTCGCGGTGCCCCAGACGAAGCCCGCGGGAAAGTTCGCGCCGTCGGGCCGCGCAGCGCGGTTCGCCGCATGCGCCGGAGCCGACAGGCCCAGCGCCGAGAGGCCTGCAAGGCCCGCAAACTGCCGGCGCGAGAATTTTTCGAACATGGTTGTCTCCGGTCGCCGGCCGTCGCGGCTGGAATGCCAGTTGCAGGTTAACCTTCCACCCGGCCGCAGAGCAACACGGGCCGAGAGACCGAGGCGGCGCGACGAGTGCGCGTCAATGGCTACGAGCCGCTACCTTGTCAATGTCGCGGAGTTGTCAGTTTTGCGGCGACATTTTCTCTACTAGATTGCCTGCTAGGTCCTTCCGCAATGAGATCTGAAAATCCCGAGATCCCGGTGAGCCGCGCGCGATGAACAAGCTTGCAATCCACGTCCGAACCGCGCTGCTGCGTCGTCTTGCCACGGCGATCGGCCTGCTGCTGGTCGCGGYGGCTGGCGCACAGGCCGAGCAGACATTCTCGTTCGATCGCACGCCCGGAAAACTGCCCAAGACGGTCGTSCCGCTGAACTACGCGATCGAGYTGACGCCGGATTTCACCAGCCTGGCGTTGCCTGGTATCGAGACCGTCGACATCGAGGTRCGTGAGGCCACTGCGCAGCTGACRCTGAACGCGATCAGCACCACGTTTGCCGAGGTCACRATCGACGATGGCGCGCAGCGCGCRGAGGTCGCRACCGAYGCYGCMRCGCAGACCGCGACGCTGASCTTCGCSCAGCCGCTTGCGGTCGGGCGCCACAAGCTTCGTATCGCYTTCACGGCGCAGATCAACAARTTCGGCACYGGCCTGTTCTCGGTCGATTAYCCGACCCGGACCGGKRTCAAGCGKCTGATYTCCAGCAAGCTGGAGCCGGCCGATGCAAGGCGGATCTTCCCRTGYTGGGACGAGCCGTCGTTCAAGGCGAGCTTTGCGCTGACSGTGSTGATCCCRCGCAAYCTKCTCGCGGTCGGCAACATGCCCGTGACGAGCGAGCAGCCGGYCRCCGGMGATCTCAAGAAGGTYGTCTTCGCACCGACGCCRAAAATGTCGACCTACCTGTTCGAGCTTACGGTCGGTGATCTCGAACGGATCACGGCGGATGCCGGTGGCGTCACGATCGGCGTGGTGACAACGGCGGGCAAGAGCGGGCAGGGCCGGTTTGCGCTCGACAGCGCGGTGCAGCTGCTCGSCTAYTACAACGACTATTTCGGCGTGAAATATCCGCTGCCGAAGCTCGATYTGATCGCCGTTCCCGGCGGGTTCGGMGGCGCGATGGAGAATTGGGGCGCCATCACCTTCTTCGARAGCCGGCTGCTGTTCGAYYCYGCCACYAATGCSGAGACCGCGCGRCGCGGCATCTTCGGCATCATCGCGCAYGAGATGGCGCATATGTGGTTCGGCGATCTCGTCACCATGGCSTGGTGGGACAATCTCTGGCTCAACGAAGGTTTCGCCAGCTGGATGGCGACCAAGGCCTCGGCGCAGTTCTATCCGCAATGGCAGAGCTGGCTGAACGGCTATGGCGCCAAGCAGTWYGCCATGGCGCTYGATGCGCGCCGCACCTCGCATCCGGTGCAGCAGCCGATCGCCGATCACAGCGAGGCGGTCACGGCCTTCGACGCCATCACCTACAACAAGGGAGAGGCGCTGATCCGGATGCTGGAGAATTATCTCGGCGAACAGCCGTTCCGCGACGGCATCCGCAAATACATGGCAGCGCACGCCTACAGCAATTCGACCACGGCCGATCTCTGGCAGGCGCTCGAGACGTCCGGCGGCAAGACCATCACCGGCATCGCGGCCTCGTTCACCGAGCAGGACGGCGTGCCGCTGGTCGTGGCCGAGACGGCCTGCGATGGCGACGCGCAGCGCCTGACCTTGCGGCAGGACCGCTTCGTGATCGCACCGGCCAACGATCCGCCGCTGCCGGCCCATAGCTGGCAAGTTCCGATTGCGGTGGGACCGGCGCATGGCAAGGCCTTCGGCGAGATCCTGCTGAAGGGCAGCGCCGATATTCCAGCCGGCGCCTGCGGGGATGCGATCAAGGTCAATCTCGGCGATGTCGGTTACTACAGGGTGGAATATGGCCTGAAGAACCGCGGGGCATTGCTCAACGCATTCCCGCAAATGCAGGTGGAGGACCGGCTCAACGTCGTCTCCGATAGCTGGGCCTTGGTGCAGGCCGGCCGCGCCGAGCCGCCGTCCTACCTTGCGCTGCTCGACGCACTCGATGCCGCCGACCACCGCGCGGTTTGGGACCAGGTGATCTCGACACTTCTCACGCTCAACCGCCTGTCGCGCGATCGCGCCGAGCGGCCGGTGATCCAGGCCTATGCCCGCGCCAAGCTGCGCCCGGTATTCGACCGGATCGGATGGGACGGACACGGAGCGGGCGACGACGACACCGCCTTGCTGCGTGCCAGCCTGATCTCGGCGCTTGGCGGTCTCGGTGATGCCGCCGTGGTGGCGGAGGCGAAGCGGCGCTTCGCGGCGTTCCTCGCTGATCCCAGCGCGCTGCCGACCACGCTGCGCGACGCCGTCACCCATGTCGTCGGCATCACCGCCGATCGGACGACCTACGACAGATTGCTGACGCTGGCACGCAACAGCACGGTCACCAATGAGCGGCTGCGCTATTACTTCGCCGCGGCCAGCGCCCGCGATGCCGAACTGGCGCGCGCGACGCTGGCGTTGACGCTGACCAACGAATTGCCGGACACCATCGTCACCGGGATGATCAACGCGGTTGCGTCCGCGGGCGAGCAGCCGCAACTCGCCTGGGACTTCGTCCAGGCCAATTTCGACGCTCTGCTGGCCAAGCAGGGGCCGAGCTTCCGYGACCAGTTCGTGCCGAGCTTCATGACCAATTTCACCGACGAGGCGCATGCTGCGGAGCTTGCCGCCTTCGTCCCGTCGCAATCGACCAGCGGTGGCCGGGTGATGGTGGCGCGCTCCTTGCAGGCGATCGCGATCTCGGCCGATCTGTCCCAGCGCGTGCTCCCTGCCGCCGATGCCTGGATCAAGGCGCACAAGCCGTGAGATCGCGAGGGAGTTTCCGGCGGCGCGCGATGCGGCTATGCTCGGTGCGCGGCATGCAATCAACGATGCGAGGTTGAGATGGTCAAAGGTTCCGATCTGCTGGTCGCTGCCCTCGAGAATGAGGGCGTGGAACGGGTGTTCGGCGTTCCCGGCGAGGAGAATCTCGACGTCGTCGAGAGCCTGCGCAAATCCTCGATCAAGCTGATCGTGACGCGCCACGAGCAGGCGGCCGCCTTCATGGCGGCGACCTATGGTCGGCTGACCGGAAAGCCCGGCGTCTGCATCACGACGCTCGGCCCGGGCGCGCTCAACCTCACCACCGGCGCGGCCTATGCGCTGCTCGGCGCGATGCCGATGGTGATGCTGACCGGGCAGAAGGGCATTCTGAGCAGCCGGCAGGCCAAGTTCCAGATCGTCGACATCGTCAACACCTTCCGGCCGTTGACCAAGCTGTCGCTACAGATCGTCAGCGGTGCGACGATTCCGACGTTGGTCCGCGACGCGTTCCGGATCGCGACGCAGGAACGGCCGGGACCGGTGCTGCTCGAATTGCCGGAGGATATCGCGGGCGACGAGGCCGAGCCAGTCGAAATGATCCCGCCGCATCCGATCGAGATCCCGATCGCGCATGCTGCCGCGCTGGACCGCGCCGCCGACATGATCCTGAAGGCGCAGCGTCCGCTGATCATGCTTGGCGCAGCCGCCTCGCGCCCGCGCTCGACCGCGGGCATCGGTGATTTCGTGCGGCGGACCAAGATTCCGTTCTTCACCACCCAGATGGGCAAAGGCACGGTGTCCGGCGGCACCAATCAATATATGGGGACCGCCGCGCTGAGCGAGCGCGACTATGTGCATGAGGCGATCGACCGCGCCGATCTGATCATCGCGATCGGCCACGACACGATCGAGAAGCCGCCTTTCATCATGGGGCCGAAGGGCCCGCAGGTGGTCCATGTCAGCTACATGCCGGCGAATGTCGAGCAGGTCTATTTCCCGCAATGCGAGGTGATCGGCGATGTCGGGCCGAGTCTCGAATTGCTGGCCGACCGGCTCGAGGGCAAGCTGCCGCATGCCAGTGCGTTGCTCAGCCTGCGCGAGAGCATTTTGGCGAAGATCACCGATCGCGCCACCGAAGGCCGCTGGCCGCCGACACCGCAGCGCATCGTACACGATGTGCGGCAGGTGATTCCCGAGGACGGCATCGTCGCGCTCGACAACGGCATGTACAAGATCTGGTTCGCGCGCAATTACCGCACGCTGCTGGCGAACTCGTTGCTGCTCGACAATGCGCTTGCCACCATGGGCGCCGGGCTACCGTCCGCGATGATGGCGGCGATGCTCTATCCGAAGAGCCGCGTGCTCGCGGTGTGCGGCGACGGCGGCTTCATGATGAACTCGCAGGAGCTCGAGACCGCGGTCCGCCTCAAGCTCAATCTGGTGATCCTGATCCTGGAAGATTCCGCCTACGGTATGATCCGCTGGAAGCAGGCGGTCGACAATTTCCCGGATTTCGGCCTCACCTTCGGCAATCCGGATTTCGTCAAATACGCCGAGAGCTACGGCGCCAAGGGCTCGCGGATCGAGAGCACGGAGGCGATCGTCCCGACGCTGGAGCGGGCGTTCTCCGGCGGCGGCGTGCACCTCGTCGTGGTGCCGATCGACTATACCGAGAACAAGCGGGTGCTGGTCGATGAGTTGCGCGAGAAGGTGCAGCAGATCGACGTGTCGTGACGCATTGCTGCGGCTGATACGGAACGAAATGCCCTCGGCTTGATTGAAGGTAAGCCACCATGGTAGCACGCCAAGCGATCAAGCCACGGCAATCGCTCGTCATGCTGATGGTCGGCGATACCAGATCTGAGAGGTCACGTGACTGCACCAAATCCCGCCGCCGGCAAACCCATCGATCCCTCAGCGCTTGTCAATGTGCCGCGGCTGGTCACGGCCTATTTTGCCGGCAAGCCGGACCCCAGCGATCCGACCCAGCGGGTTGCTTTCGGCACCTCGGGTCATCGCGGCTCGTCGCTGAAGAACTCCTTCAATGAAGACCATATCCTCGCGACCACGCAGGCGATCTGCGATTACCGGCGTGAGAAGGGGCTCACGGGCCCGCTGTTCATCGGCATCGATACCCACGCGCTGGCCGAGCCGGCGCTGGCAAGCGCGGTGGAAGTGTTCGCGGCGAACGGCGTCGAGATCATGATCGATGCGCATGGCGGCTACACCCCGACGCCGGTGATCTCGCATGCGATCCTGAGCTACAACAAGGGACGCAGCACGGGCCTGGCGGATGGCGTCGTCATCACGCCGTCACACAATCCGCCGGAGGACGGCGGCTACAAATACAATCCGCCGCATGGCGGCCCGGCCGACACCGACGTCACCGGCGTGGTCGAGAAGAACGCCAACCGCTACATCGAGGCCGGGCTGAAGGGCGTCGCGCGGATGCCGTATGACCGCGCGCGCAAGGCGGCGACCACGCATCTGCACGACTTCGTCACGCCTTACGTCGCCGACCTCGGCAACGCCGTCGACCTCGCGCTGATCAAATCCGCGGGCGTCAAGATCGGCATCGATCCGCTTGGCGGCGCGGCGGTGCATTACTGGCAGCCGATCATCGCGCGCTACGGGATCAATGCCACGGTCGTGAACAACGTGGTCGATCCGACCTTCCGCTTCATGACCGCGGACTGGGACGGCAAGATCCGGATGGACTGCTCCTCGCCTTTCGCGATGGCGAGCCTGATCGGGATGCGCGACCGTTTCGACGTCGCCTTCGCCAACGACACCGACGCCGACCGCCACGGCATCGTGACCCGTTCCAACGGGTTGATGAATCCGAACCATTTCCTCGCCACCGCAATCGCCTATCTGTTCGCGCACCGGCCGCAATGGAGCGGGAGTGCAGCGATCGGCAAGACCATCGTGTCGAGCTCGATCATCGATCGCGTCGCGAGGAAGCTCGGTCGCAAGCTGGTCGAGACGCCGGTCGGCTTCAAATGGTTCGTCGAAGGGCTCGGCAGCGGCGGCTTCGGCTTTGCCGGTGAGGAGAGCGCAGGCGCCTCGTTCCTGAAGCGCGACGGCTCGGCCTGGACAACCGACAAGGACGGCATCATCCTCGGCTTGCTGGCGGCGGAGATCATCGCCAGGACCGGCCGCGATCCCAGCGAATTGTTCAATGAGCTGACCGCCGAGCTCGGCGTGCCTTTTTACGAGCGCATCGACGTCGCGGCGACACCGAAGCAGAAGAACGCATTGAAGGCGCTCGGGCCCGAGCAGCTCAACATGACCGAGCTCGCAGGCGATGCGGTGCGCGCGGTCAGGACCAAGGCGCCGGGTAACGACCAGCCGTTCGGCGGCATCAAGGTCGAGAGCGACGCCGGCTGGTTCGCCGCGCGTCCCTCCGGCACCGAGGATGTCTACAAGATCTATGCCGAAAGCTTCCGCGGGCCGGATCATCTGAAGAAGATCCAGGGCGACGCGCAGGCCGCGATCGCCAAGGTGTTCTAAGGCACGGGGCCGGGCGGACGTCATGCGTGTATTGTTGACCGGCTCCTCCGGCTGGCTCGGCCGTTTCCTTGCGCCGCGGCTGCGACAGGCCGGCCACGATGTGACGGGCCTCGACGTGGTCTCGGGTGAGATGACCGATGTGATCGGCTCGGTGGCCGAACGATCGGTGGTCGATCGGGTTTTCGCCGATCACGGCATCGAGGCGGTGATCCACGGCGGCGCGCTGCACAAGCCCGACATCGCGCGGTTCTCGCCGCAGGTCTTCGTCGATGTCAACGTGTCAGGCACGCTCAATCTGCTACAGGCCGCCGTAGCTGCCGGCCACAAGCAGTTCGTCTTCACCTCGACCACGTCGCTGATGATCTCGCAGGCGATCCGCGACGAGGAAGGACACGCCGCGGTGTGGCTCGACGAGACCACGGCACCGCTCGAGCCGCGCAATATCTATGGCATCACGAAACTCACGGCCGAGGGGCTGTGCCGGCTGTACAGCCGCGAGCATGGGCTGAACTGCGCGGTGCTGCGCACCAGCCGTTTCTTCCCCGAGGACGACGACACCATCCGCGGCATCCATGGCGAGAACCTGAAGGCGACCGAGCTGCTGTACCGCCGCCTCACGGTCGAGGACGCTGCCGACGCCCATGTCGTGGCGCCTGTCTCTTATACACCGAGCTGCTGTACCGCCGCCTCACGGTCGAGGACGCTGCCGACGCCCATGTCGTGGCGCTGGAGAAAATCCGTGGCTTCGAGGTGTTCGTGATCAGTGCGCCGACCCCGTTTGCGCGCAGCGATGTCGCTGATCTGAAGACCGACGCGGCCGGCGTGATCGCGCGCCACTTTCCCGACGCGCCGGCGCTGTTCGCGCGGCAGGGCTGGCAGCTGCCCATATCGATCGGCCGGATCTACGATGCTGGCAAGGCTGAGCGACTGCTAGGTTTCCGCGCGGTAACCGACTTTGCCGCGGTGCTCGGCGCCCTGCGCAGCGGCGAGCCGCTTCCCTTTGCCCACGATCCCGATTATGTCTCGCCGTCGACGAGGCTCGCAAATGGCTGATTTCCACGGCGTCTTTCCCTATCTGGTGTCCCCGGTCGATCCCGCCGGCCATGTCCGCACCGAGGTGCTGGGCCGGCTCTGCGACGACCTGATCAAGGCCGGCGTCCACGGGCTGACGCCGCTCGGCTCGACCGGCGAGTTCGCCTATCTCAACAATGCGCAGCGCATGCAGGTGGTGGCGACCACGATCGAGGCCGCGCAGGGCCGCGTGCCGGTCGTGGCCGGCGTCGCCTCGACCTCGACGGCCGATGCGGTGGCGCAGGCCAAGGCCTATCAAAAGCGGGGGGCTGCCGGCATCCTTGCGATCCTGGAGGCGTATTTTCCGCTCGGTGACGCGCAGGTGGAAGCTTATTTCCGCGCCATCGCCGACGCGGTCGATATTCCCGTCGTGATCTACACCAATCCGAACTTCCAGCGCTCCGACCTCACACTCGACGTCATCGCGCGGCTCGCCGGGCACCCGCGGATCGGCTACATCAAAGACGCCTCGACCAATACCGGCCGCCTGCTGTCGATCATGAACCGCTGCGGCGATAGCCTGAAGGTGTTCTCGGCCTCCGCCCATATTCCGGCCGCCGTGATGCTGATCGGCGGCCATGGCTGGATGGCGGGCCCGGCCTGCATCATCCCGCGGCAGAGCGTCGAGCTCTACGACCTGTGTCGCCGCGCCCGTTGGGACGAGGCGATGGCCCTCCAGCGCAAGCTCTGGCGCATCAACGAGGCATTCGCCCGTTTCAACCTCGCTGCCTGCATCAAGGCCGGGCTCGTGATCCAGGGCTACGACGTCGGCGACCCCGTGCCGCCGCAGGCGCCGCTCACCGCCGAGCAGCGCAAGGTGGTCGAGGCCGCGCTGCGGGATCTCGGCTGAAACCGGCTTGCGCGTTGCATTGGTTCTCACCACTTCGTCATTCCGGGGCGAGGCGAAGCCTCGAGCCCGGAATCCATAACCACCATCGGGAGTATGGATTCCGGGCTCGCGCCAAAGGGGCGCGCCCCGGAATGACGCCGGTGGTGGTTGTCTAAAGCCAACAATCCGCTAAAACCCGCCGAAATTTCTGAACTCAAGGACCATTCGATGAACATTCTTCCCGGCAATATGCGTTTTGGTGCGGGCCAGCCAGTCAAGCGTCTGGAAGACCAGCGGCTGGTCACCGGGAAGGGACATTTCATCGATGACAAGCCGGAGGACGGCGCGCTCTGGCTGCACGTGCTGCGCTCGCCGCATGCCCACGCCAACATCAAGTCGATCGACGCCAAGGCGGCGTTGGCGATGCCGGGCGTCGAGGCGGTCTATACCGGCGCCGACCTCGTCAAGGACGATATCGGCACCTTGCCGACGCTCGCGATCTTCAAGCGGCCCGACGGCTCGCCGATGACGGTGCCGCCGCGGCGCCTGCTGGCGCATGAGGTCGTGCGCTATGCCGGCGAGGGGGTTGCGGCCGTGGTCGCGACCTCGCGCGTGCTGGCGCAGACCGCGGCCGAGGCGATCGAGGTCGATTACGAGGTGCTGCCCTCGGTGGTCGAGCCGGTCGAGGCGATCAAGCCGGGTGCGCCCGCGGTCTGGCCGGAGGCGCCCGACAACATCGTGGCCGCGATGAGCTATGGCGATGCGGCCAAGGTCGAAGCGGCCTTTGCCAGCGCCGCGCACAAAGTGTCGCTCGATCTGGTCAGCCAGCGCCTGGTGCCGTCGGCGATGGAGCCGCGCTCGACCATCGCCGAGATCGAAAAGAAGACCGGACGGCTCATCCTTCATGTGCAGTCGCAGACCCCGGGCTCGACCCGTGACCTGCTGGCGGAATCGATCCTGAAGCGGCCGAAGGAGAGCGTGCGGGTGCTGGTCGGCGACATCGGCGGCGGCTTCGGCCAGAAGACCAGCCTCTATCCGGAAGACGGCGTCGTCGCCTATGCCGCGACCAAGCTGAACAAGAAGATCCGCTGGCGCGGCGACCGCACCGACGAGTTCGTCGGCGGCACCCATGGCCGCGACCTCACCTCGACCGGCGAGTTCGCGCTCGACGCCAAAGGCCGCGTGCTGGCCTATCGCGTGCGCTCGATCGGCGGCACCGGCGCCTATTCGTCGGGCACCGCCAACATCATTCCGTTGGTGCTCGGCCCGTTCGTGCAGACCGGCGTCTATGACCTGCCGCTGGTGCATTTCGAGGTCAAGTCGGTGATGACCCACACCGCGCCGGTCGGCGCCTATCGCGGCGCCGGCAGGCCCGAGGCCGTGTTCATCGTCGAGCGGCTGTTCGATGCCGCCGCGCGCCAGATCGGCATGGACCCGCGCACCATCCGCAAGGTCAACTACATCAAGCCGGCGCAGCTGCCCTACACCAACGCGGTCGGGCAGGTGTATGACTCCGGCGCCTTTGCGCACATGCTGGAGCGCGCCTCCGATCTGGCCGACTGGAACGGCTTTGCCGCGCGCAAGAAGGCGGCGAAGAAGAAGGGCCTGCTCTACGGCCGCGGCCTGACCAGCTACATCGAATGGACCGGCGGCCGTGCCCATACCGAGAAGGTCTCGCTGCACGCCACCGCCGAGGGCCGTGTCATCTTGCATTCCGGCACCATGGCGATGGGGCAGGGCCTCGCCACCACCTACACCCAGATGGTCGCCGACTCGCTCGGCGTGCCGATGGACAAGATCGACGTCATCCAGGGCGACACGGATCTGGCCACCGGTTTCGGCAGCGTCGGCTCGCGCTCGCTGTTCGTCGGCGGCACCGCGGTTGCGGTCTCGACCAACGACATGATCAACAAGGCGCGCGACAAGGCTTCCAATTTGCTGGAAGCTTCCGTCGGCGACATCGAGTATCGCGACGGCTTCCTCACCGTGGTCGGCACCGACCGGCGCATCAGCCTGTTCGAGATCGCGGCCAAGGAGAACGGCGCCAAGCTGTCGGTGGACAGCGAGGGCGAGGTCGACGGGCCGAGCTGGCCGAACGGCACCCACATCTGCGAAGTCGAGATCGATCCCGAGACCGGCGTCACGCGGGTGGTGCGCTACACCACGGTCGACGATGTCGGCATCGCGGTCAACCCGATGCTGGTGACCGGCCAGATCCATGGCGGCGTCGCGCAGGGCATCGGCCAGGCGCTCTATGAGGGCGTCGCCTACAGCGAAGAGGGCCAGCTGCTCACCGCCAGCTACCAGGATTACTGCGTGCCGCGCGCGGACGACATTCCGCCGCTGTCGGTGACGCTCGACCCCTCCGCGCCGTGCAAGACCAACCCGCTGGGCTCGAAAGGCTGCGGCGAGTCCGGTGCGATCGGCGGGCCGCCCTGCATCACCAACGGCGTGATGGATGCGTTGAGCGAGGTCGGGATCAAGCAGCTCAACACGCCGCTGACGCCATCGAAGATCTGGCAGGCGATCAGGGACGCGAAGGCGGGGGCGGCGTAGGCCCGTCCTCTCTCCACCCGTCATTCCGGGGCTCGCGCAGCGCGAGCCCGGAATCCATCGGGCCTCATGACTTGCGGCTTGATGGATTCCGGGCTCATCGCTTCGCGATGCCCCGGAATGACGGGAAGAGGGGACCTACAACCCCAGCACCATCTTCGCGATGATGTCGCGCTGGATCTCCGACGAGCCGCCGAAGATCGTGTAGGCGCGGCTGTTGAGATATTCCGGCACCACCGGCAACAAATCCTCCGGGATGACAGGCTCATGGTTGAGCCGGTAGAGCGGCCGCGCCGGCTCGACGGCAAGGCCGTCCTGGCCGATCACGTCGACGCCGAGCCGCGTCACCGCCTGGCGGATCTCGCTGACGCGGAGCTTGATCAGCGACGACACCGCGCCGGGATTCTGCCCGGTCTGTAGCGCCGACAGCACGCGCAGCTCGGTCATCTCGAGCGCATCGATATCGACCTCGAGCTCCGACATCCGGATCGAGATGTCGGGGTCCTCGATGGCGCGGCCGGTGGCCTCGGAGCTGGCGAGATCGGAGATCGTCTTCAGCGCCTCGCGCAGCTTGGCGGACGCGATGCCGGAGCCGCGCTCGAATTCGAGCAGATACTTGCCGTAGGTCCAGCCCTTGCCTTCCTCGCCGACGCGGTTGGCCACGGGGACGCGAACGTCGTCGAAGAACACCTGGTTGACTTCGTGGTCGCCGCCGATGGTCAGGATCGGGCGGGTGGTGATGCCCGGCGTCTTCATGTCGATCAGGATGAAGCTGATGCCATCCTGCTGCCGCTCGCCCTCGTTGGTGCGCACCAGCGCGAACATGCGGTTGGCGTGATGCGCATGCGTGGTCCAGATCTTGGTGCCGTTGATGACATAGTCGTCGCCGTCGCGCACCGCGCGGGTCTTCAGCGAGGCGAGGTCGGAGCCGGATCCCGGCTCGGAATAGCCCTGGCACCAATAGTCCTCGCCGGAGAGAATCCGCGGCAGATAGAAATTCTTCTGCTCCGGAGAGCCGAAACCGATGATGACCGGGCCGACCATCTTGACGCCCATCACGTTGACATTGGGCACACCGGCGCGGGCGCATTCGGCCTCGAAGATCCAGCGCTGCGCCGGTGTCCAGTCCGGCCCGCCATGGTCCGCCGGCCAGCCCGGCGCGCCCCAGCCCTTCTTGTGCAGCGCGCGCTGCCAGGCCATGCCGATATCGGGGTCGGAGAACACAGATGGCGTCAGCGCGGTGGCGCGCTTCATTTCCGGCGTCAGGCTGCTGGCGATGTAGTCGCGCACTTCCTGTTCGAAGGCGCGCTCTTCGGCGCTGAAGGTGAGATCCATGATGCGCTCTCCGTTACGCGTCGGCGCGGCCGCTCAGGGCGGCATGGCGGCGATAATGATGGGCACTGCCGCCGAACAGCGTGTCGAAGGCGAGCAGCCGCTTGAAATAGGCGCCGATGTCGAGCTCCTCGGTGACGCCCATGGCGCCGTGCAGCTGCACCGCCTGCTCGGCGACGAAGCGCGCGCATTTGCCGATCTTCGCCTTGGCGCCGGACGCCGCACGGCCGCGCGCCACCGGCTCGGCATTGGCCATCAGCGCGGCGCGTAGCGCCATCGAGCGGGCTTCATCGACCTGCATCGCGACGTCGGCGAGGCGATGGCGGATCACCTGGTTGGCCGACAGCGGCCGGCCGAACTGCTTGCGGATTTTTGTGTATTCGAGCGTGGTGTCGAGCAGCGTCTGCATGATGCCGACCGCTTCCGCACCCAGCGCGGCCATCGCGCGGTCGACCACGGTTTCGATTGCCGGCAGCGCGTCCTGTCCGTCGCCAAGCCGGGCGTCGGCGGGCAACTGCACATCGCTGAGATCGAGATTGCAGCCGCGCCCGCCGCCGAGCCGCGCATAGTCGCGCACGGTGAGGCCGGGCGTTCCCGCCGGCATCAGGAACAGGGCAAGCTTGCCCGATGCGCCATTGGCGTTGTCGATGCGGGCGGAGACGATAATCTGGTTGGCTGCCGCGCCGTCGAGCACGGCGATCTTGCTGCCGTTCAGCCGCCAGCCGTCGGCGGTCTTGGCGGCGGTGGTGTCGACATGGGCGAGGTCGAAGCGCGCGGCGCGTTCCGAATGCGCGAAGGCGAGTGTGAGCGCGCCCTCGGCCACCTTGGGCAGGATTACCTGCTTCTGCGCCTCGGTGCCGCATTCGGCGACCAGGGCTGCGCCAATCACGACGGTGGAGAGGAATGGCTCGGACACCAGCCCGCGCCCGAACGCTTCCATCAACAGTCCGATCTCGATCGCGCCGCCGCCGAGCCCGCCATGGGCTTCGGCGATCGGCAGCGCCAGCCAGCCGAGCTCGGCGAACTGCTTCCAGATCGCAGGCGAATAGCCCAGCGGATCGTTCGCCGCTTGCTTGCGATGGTCGGGGTGAAAGGTCTCCGCCACGAAGCGGTCGGCACTTTCGCGCAGCAGGCGCTGCTCGTCGCTTAAGGTCAGGTCCATCTGGTCACTACACGTTGGCGGTTTTCTTGACGACGGAGGGATGCAGACCTGCGGGGTCCACCATCATTCCGAATTCCTGAAGATTGTGGGCGTGGCAGAGCTGATGCAGCGCAAAGGCCTGATCGATCGCGGCGGGCTGCCCCATGATGTCGATCGAGCGGTTCACAGCTTCCTTCGAGAGTTTCAGTGCAAAGGCCGGCTTGGCCGCGATCCGGCGCGCCAGTGCCAGCGTGAACGTCGAGAGATCGCCGCGCGGCACCACGTGATTGACCATGCCGAGGCGATGCGCCTCGTCGGCGCTCCAGACATCGGCGGTGAACAGCATCTCCTTGGCCTTGCGCGCGCCGAGTTCCCAGGGATGCACGAACCATTCGACGCCACAGACCCCCATCGTCACCACGGGGTCACAGAACTCGGCGTCATGGCTGGCGACGATCAGGTCGCAGGCCCAGGCCAGCATCAGCCCACCGGCGATGCACTTGCCGTGCACCTCCGCGATCGTCGGCTTGGCGAGATTGCGCCAGCGCCGCGTGATCTGCAGATAGATCTCCTGCTCGCGCGCGAAGCGGCCGTGGGCATTGGGCTCGGCGAAGCCACCCCAATTTCCGACTGGCGGGAAATCGACGCCGGCTTGGTTCTTGCCGGCGGGCCGCAGATCGTGGCCGGCCGAGAAATGCGGGCCGTTGCCGGCGAGGATGATGACCTTCACCGCATCGTCCTGCACCGCGCGGTCGAAGGCGGTGTTGAGGTCGTAGGTCATCTGCAGGTTCTGGGCGTTGCGCGCCTCAGGACGGTTCATCACGATCCGCGCGATCGCCGGATCGGGGCGCTCGACGACAATCGTCTCGAATTGTTCAGACACCAATGGATCCTCCCGGGATCGATTTTTTTGCCATGATGAACGGCGCGGGGAGGGATAGGCAAGGGCCATCATCCGTAAAACCAGCCGCGAATCCCGCCACGCGGGATTGTCGGGCGAAAATCTGTTACCGTGACGAGAGAATCCACCGGGAGGACCACCTACATGCGCAAGCTTTGGACCGTGCTGGCAGCGCTGGCGACATTGAGCCTGACCAACTGCGGCTACAACGCGATCCAGTCCAATGACGAGCAGGTCAAGTCGAGCTGGTCGGAGGTGGTGAACCAGTACCAGCGTCGTGCCGATCTGGTGCCGAACCTGGTCAACTCGGTGAAGGGCTTTGCGCAGCAGGAAAAGGACGTGTTGCTTGGTGTCACCAATGCGCGTGCCAAGGTCGGCAGCATCCAGGCCACGCCCGAGGTGCTGAACGATCCGGCCGCGTTCCAGAAGTTCACGCAGGCACAGGGCGAACTCACCAGCGCGCTGTCGCGGCTGCTGGTCGTCACCGAGAACTACCCGCAGCTGAAATCGGATGCGCTGTTCCGTGACCTGATGGCGCAACTCGAGGGCACCGAGAACCGCATCACAGTGGCGCGCAATCGCTACATCAAGGCGGTGCAGGACTACAATGTCGGCATCCGCACCTTCCCGAACAACCTGACCGCGATGGCGTTCGGTTACAAGGAGAAGCCGAACTTCACGGTCGACAATGAGAAGGAGATTTCGACCGCGCCGAAGGTCGATTTCAATCCGGCTCCGGCGCCCGCGCCGTCGAAGTAACGCCGGCTGGACACCCATCGCGATGACCGCCGCACGCGTCATCCTGCTCGCTTTCCTGCTGGGCTTCATCTGCCCGGCATGGGCCGAGGTCGCGGTGCCGCCGCTCACCGGGCGCGTCGTCGACCAGACCGGAACGCTGTCGGCAACCGACGTCGCCTCGCTGAATGACCGGCTGAAGGATCTGGAAGCGCGCAAGGGCAGCCAGATCGCGGTCCTGATCGTGCCGACCACGGGCGAGGAAACCATCGAGCAGTTCTCGATCCGCGTTGCCGAGGCCTGGAAGATCGGGCGCAAGAAGGTCGACGATGGCGCGCTGTTCGTCGTCGCCAAGAATGACCGGCATTTGCGCATCGAGGTCGGCTACGGGCTCGAGGGCGTGCTGAGCGATGTCGTTACCCACCGCATCATCGATGAGGACGTCACGCCGAAATTCAAGACCGGCGATTTCGCCGGTGGCATCTCGGCCGGCGTCGACCGGATGATCCGCCTGATTAATGGAGAGCAATTGCCGGCGCCGGAACCCGAGCATTGGCAGGGACCCAATCTGGTCGATCTCGCCAATCCGGTGACGATCTTCATCGTCATCATCGTGGCCAGCGTGCTGCGCGCGATGCTGGGGCGGTTGTTGGGTTCGGCCGCGACCGGCGGCATCGTCGGCGTGTTCGCCTGGATGGTGGCCGGTTCGCTCGCCACCGCCATCGTCGTCGGGCTGTTCGCCGCCGTCGCGGCGCTGATCTTCGGCGGTTTGAATTTCGGCGGTCCAACGGCCGGCTCGGGACCCTACCGGCGCGGTGGCGGTTACTCTGGGGGCTGGTCCGGCAGCGGCGGGGGCTGGAGCGGCGGCTCGAGTTCGGGTGGCGGCTTCAGCGGCGGAGGCGGCAGCTTCGGCGGCGGCGGCGCCTCGGGGAGCTGGTAGGCACATGGGCATCAAGCGTATCGGCAAGCATCTGCTGGAACATCGTTGGCGTGTGCGGCGCGAGTTTCCGCCGCGCGTGCTCGATGCCATCGAGCAGGCGATCAAGGCCGGCGAGGCGACCCATGCCGGCCAGATCCGCTTCGTCGTCGAGGGCGCGCTTGACGGTGTGCCGCTGTTCCGCGACCAGCCGGCGCGCGAACGCGCGATCGACGTGTTCTCGCATCTTCGGATCTGGGACACGCATCACAATAATGGCGTCCTGATCTATCTGCTGCTGGCCGATCGCGATGTCGAGATCGTCGCCGACCGCGGCATCGACGCGAAGGTCGGTCAAGCCAATTGGGAAGCAATCTGCCGCGTGATGGAAACGGATTTCCGCGCCGGCCGCTTCGAGCAGGGCGTGATCAACGGCATCGCAGCGGTGTCGCGGGAGCTCGCGAAATATTACCCGCACGCAGCCGGCGGCCCGAACGAACTGCCGGACAAGCCGGTGGTGATCTAGCCCGATACGTGCCTGGTTCGCGCTATGTCGCGCGCCGGTCGCCGGCCAATGGGAGCGACGACAGGTCGGGTCCGATGGTGGCTTTCGGCCGGTAGATCGAGAGCCCGGCGAGGCCCACCGCGGCGGCGAACAGGATGTAGTAAACCGGCGCGGCCTTGTCGCCGGTGGTCTGCACCAGCCAGGTGTTGATGAACGGCGCCAGACCGCCGAACAGCATGACCGCCAGATTGTACATCAGCGATGCGCCCGTCGAGCGCACGCCGACGGGGAATATCTCGGTCATGAAGGCCGGCATCGGGCCGGCCAGGAAGCCGAGCAGGATGGCCGTGATCTGCAACAGCCACAGCTTCGCGGTCGTCGGCTCCGCGGCGAGGCGTTGCAGCAGGATGTAGAACAGCACCGAGTAGAGGATCAGCGCCGGCACCAGCACGGCGCGGCGCCCGATCCGGTCGGAGAGCGTCCCCGCCACGACCGCGATCACGGCATTGGCGAGACTGACGCAAAGCAGTCCCAGCTGCGCGTTCAGGAGCGGCAGTTTCAGCTCGCTGACCGCATAGGCCGGCAGGAAGATCGCATTGACGTAGTTGATCGCGGTGCCGGCGGCGATCAGGCAGAAAGAGGCGATCAATTCACGCGGATGCTCCGTGAAGAGCTGGCCGAGGGTGGTCTGCCGCTTCGGTTGTGCGGTCGCGGCCCGTTCGGCCAGATAGGCCTGAAACTCCGGAGACTCGTCGCAGCGCTGGCGCAGATACCATCCGGTCGGCCCGATCAGGATGCCGAGGATGAACGGCACGCGCCATCCCCAGCTCGCGAATGCGTCCGCCGACAGGCCGAGGTTGAGCCCGATCGCCATCGCCGCGCCGAGGCCGAAGGCGAGCGACTGCGACACCATCTGGAACGAGCCGTAGAGCCCACGGTGGCCAGGCGGCGCGAACTCGATCAGCATCGCGCTGGCGCTGCCGAATTCTCCGCCGGCGGAAAAGCCCTGGATCAGGCGCGCCAGCAGCAGCAGCAATGGCGCCGCGATGCCGATCGCGCCGAAGGTCGGCAGGAAGCCGAGCATGCCGGTGCCAACAGCCATCAGCGTGATCATCACGATCAGCGCCTTCTTGCGCCCGTGCCTGTCGGAATAAAGCCCGAACACCAGCCCGCCCAGTGGCCGCGCCGCGAACGCGATGCCGAACGTGGCGAAAGTCAGCAGCAGCGACGAGTTCGGATTGTCGGCCGGGAAGAACAGCTTGCCGAGGATGCCGGCGAACAGCCCGAACACCGTGAAGTCAAACCACTCCAGCGCATTGCCGATCGTCGAGGAGATCACGACACGGCGGCGCATTTCCGCCAGAGCTTCAGCGTTCGCGGCGTCGGCTTGCATCACTCTGTCCTTCCCTGTCGGCGGCAATTGGTCGTTCCGCGGTTCGTCCTCCGCGGGGCCGGTCTCTGCGCTCGGATGCCTATGCCTTCACGGAGGGCCGCTCGCCGACGCGATTGAACCAGGCCACGATGTTGCCGTTCGACTTATCCAGCGGCTGGCCGACCTGGTTGCCGAAATCGATCCAGCAGTAGAGCAGCATGTCGGCCAGCGTGAAGCGTTCGCCGCAGATGTATTTGCGCCCGTCCGCCATCTGGTCATCGAGCCATTTGATGCGGTTGGCGGCGATCATCTTCAGTCCCGGCGAGGCTTCGGGCGCGACCGGAATGCGTTTCTCGAAGAACTTCAGCGCCTCGCCGAAGCGGTAGCCATTGGCGAGCGGCTCGGCGATGTTGAGGTCGACACGGCGGGTCCACATCCGGCATTCCGCGCGCTCCTCCGGCGTGCTGCCGATCATCGCGGGCGCGGGATGCTTCTCCTCGAGATATTCGCAGATCGCTGTGATCTCCGAGAGGTAGTTGCCGCAGTCCAGCTCGAGCGCGGGCATCTGGCCATGCGGATTGCGCTTCAGATGGGCATTCTCGCGGTTCTCGCCCTTGCGCAGATCGACGGTCTGTTTGGGGATCTCGATGCCCTTCTCGGCCATGAACATGCGCACGATGCGCGGGTTCGGTCCGATCGAGTCGTAGAGTTTCATGGTCCTCGCTCCCTGTCTTCTTGCTTTGTTGTTGCTCTGTTGAACAGGCCGCGAATGAATTTGTCAAATTCCGTGATGTGGCTGGCCGCACGCGATGGCGGGACCTGAATTGTTGCGCGATGTGACACGCGCAGACGGATATCAATCGTCGAGCTTGTTGAGGTCGCGCACCGACTGCATGATCGGCTCGAAATTCGAGCGCGCATCCAGCGCGTCGAACAGCTGAGCGGTGTCCTCGAGCAGCCCGTGCGAGCGTTGCAGCGCGATCCGCACGTCGTCCTGCGGCGTGTCGGACAGCCGGCCGTGACCCGACAGTAGGATCTTCGAATTGAGGCCCCTCAACCGTTCCAGCGACTGGATGTAGTCGGCGATCGAGCCGGAACCGAACACGCCGCCCATCACCCCGCCGGGCATCAGCGTATCGGCGGCGAACAACAGGCCCTTGTCCTGGTCGAACAGCGTGATGCAGGCCGATGTGTGGCCCGGCGTGTACATCACGTTGAGGCGGAAATTGCCGAGGTCGATCAAATTGCCTTCCTCGAGCCAGATGTCGATGTCGATCGGCACGTTCGGCTCGTTGAACATCTTGCGCAGCATCGAGAAGTCGTCGCGCAGCATGATCTTGTTGGCGGCGAGCCGGTGCGCGGCGATGTAGGCGCGGCCGTGGAAATGCCAGGCGGCGCCGATGTGATCGAGATGCTCGTGGCTCAGCACCACCATGTCGATCATCTCGGGTGTCACGCCGAGATGGTCGAGACAGGCGACCAGCGACGGGTAGTTGGTCGACAGCCCGACGTCGATCAGGATGGTTCGCTTGCTGCCGCGTACCAGATAGGCGTTCGCCGCGCGATTCTTGAACCGGATCTGGTAGACGTCGTCGGCGGCCTGGATCAGCGTCGCGACGTCGGTGTCGAACAGCGTCTTGAACGGGCTTGGCCTGCGCTCGCTCATGATGCGGCCGCCGCACGGTAGGTGACGGCGTTGGAGGCGCGCAGGCGTTTCGAGAGCGCGTCCATCACCATCAGCGCGAACGCCGGCTGCTGGCTGACCAGATAGACGAAACGGGCGTGGTTGATCCGCATCACCCGCGTGCCCGGCGCGGAGGCAATGGCGGTCGCCGAGCGCGCCGAACCGTCGATCACCGCCATCTCGCCGAAGAACTCGCCCTTGCCGAGGCTGACGATGATCGTCTTGTGCCCGCCATCGACCTTGGCGATGTCGACCTTGCCGTCGAGCACGACAAACAGCTCGCGGCCGGTCGAGCCTTCCTCAAAAATGACGTCATCGACATCAAATTCATTGATGCATTTCTCGATCGTCATGGCACTCCCCTGCCTTCTGGCTGGAAGATGGCGGTATGTTAATCGGGAAAGTGCCGCGCGCAAACGGAAGCGGTGCAGATTGCCGCAGGGCAACATCGCCCAAATCCGGCCCGGAAAACTCCCTAAAATTTAGGTAATGGCGGGCGAGGGTAACCATTTCGCAAGCAATAAAAGTTACCGAATTGTCAACCCAGTCTGGAGACTTTGAACGTGAGTGAGCAGCAGAGCGAGCCGGTGAGCGGTCAAACCGGTGCCGAAATGGCGGCGAAAAGCGAGCCCGTGATGGCCGCGGCCGGTGTCGAGGCTCCGCGGCTCGCGCCCGAGCAGGAAGAGACCTCGCCGAAGGCGGATGCGCCGAAGGTCGAGGCGCCAAGGGTCGAGGCGCCAAGGGTTGAGCCGTCCCGGCTTGATCCGATGATCGAGGCCAAGATCGACGCCAAGATCGAGCCGACCAACATGGAAGTGCCCAAGGTCGAGACCGGCAAGCGAGAAGAGCCGCGTTTCCCGGGCAAGCTGATGATCATGGCGCCCGGCGACCGTACCTGGGACCATGAAGCCACCGCGTCCAAGCCGGGTGCCGAGCAGGCCGCCAAGGCCGCTGGCAAGCCGGCCGGCAGCCGCCGCCTCGGGGCGATGGCCGCGGTGATCGCGCTGGCAACCGTGGCAGGGGCCATCGGTGGCGCGCTGGCGACCGCGGGCCTCGGCCATCTCGCCGCCCCGGCCGCTGCTGCCGCCAAGGACACCGCGGCCAAGGACGCCGCCGCGAAGGAAGCGGCCGATGTCTCGCTTGCCCGGATGGAATCCGAAATCGCCGCGCTGAAGGCCAGCGTCGAGCAGACCGCCAAGGCCGGCCAGGCCCAGTTCAGCAAGGCCAGCGACCGGATCGAGAAGGTCGAGAAGGCCCAGGCCGAGCCGATGGCTAAGCTCAACAAGCTCAGCGAGACCGTCGACAAGCTCCGTGCCCCGCCGCAGACGACCGTTGCTGCGGCGACGCCCGCCCGCGAGGTCACGGGCTCCGTCACCCCGGCGGCCGCGCCCGCCGCTCCCAGGCCCGAGGTCGGCCGCCTGCCGGTGGTGGACGGTTGGGCGCTGCGCGACGTCGGCAATGGCGGCGCGCTGATCGAGGGCCGCGGCGGCATCTACGAGGTTTATGCCGGCGATCCCGTCCCCGGCCTCGGCCGCGTCGACGCCATCCGCAAGCAGGATGGCCGCTGGGTGGTCGTTACCAGCAAGGGTCTGATCGTTTCGCGTTGATCGTCGAATCACGACAACGGCAAGGCGCTTCACCGCGATGTGAAGCGCCTTTTTTCTTGAATACGGTTTGCCGTGCGGTGTTAGTGGCAGCATGAGCCGCGCGCTGAAATGCCTGCTGTTGATGTCCGCTCTGTTCTGCGGCGCCGTGCCGGCGCGTGCCGCTGAGGATCGTGCACTCGAGCGCGGCGCTGCGGTGATCGATCCGGCAATCCTGCGCGAACTCGATCATGGCCGTTTCAGTCTCAGCCGGATGCTGGCGCCGAACCGTGCCGCAGACACGCCCCTGTCCAACCGTGAACTGTTCGGCTTGCCCGCGATGGTGCCGGTGCGCGAGGCGCTCGATCGCGAATTCGATCGCTATGTCACGAAGCACAAGGCCAGCCTGCCGAACGAGAGCATCGGCGTCGGCGATGGCTTCGCGTTCCAACTGTTCGACCGCGCGCTGTTCGAATCCCCGGATGTTCGCTTCGTGCTGGCGGGCATCGTCAACCGGATGGACCGTGCCTATGTCGCGCCGAACGGCTGCGGCGAGGTCCGCCTGATCTATCGCTTGACCCGCACCGATGTGCCGCTGATCGGCGAGAACGCGGTCTCGCAGCGGCTGCCAATGACGCTGAACCTGGTGCTGAAGGCGAAGGGCGACGGTAATGATGCGTCGCTCAGCTGCCGCGAGATCGCACGGCGCTGGCTTGCGACCGGCAGCGCTCCGCCTACGCTGGAGAAACTGTTCGGCAAGGATGGTCCGCTCGGTCTGATCGATGCGCGGAACGTCGCACGCATCGAGACCAATCTTCAGATCGCGCATGCGCCGAAATCCGCGCTGCGCGATTTCCGCACCGACTACCTGCTGAAGGTGTTCGACTATGACGGGACGGCGCGACGTTTTGCCGAAGCACCGCTGGAGAACCAGATCGATCGCGATCGGATTCTCACCGACGAAGGCTTGAAGCGCGACTTCAAGGCCTGGCTGCTCGATCCCAAACATTTTGCCGAACTCGATCGCGGCACCTTGCTGATCCCCGATCGCTTCCTCGCGAACTCGGCGGTGGCACCGACACCGACCGGCTTCGATGTCAGCGATCTCGCGCCCGAGTTCGGCCTGGTGCAGGGCGAGGGGACGGCAGGCAGTGCGGTGTTCTCGGACAGCGATGTCGTCGGCGCCTTGCAGAAGGCCGCGTCGGACGGAACGAAGCTTCAGAACATCCAGTCGCTGGCCGGTTTCGAGCGGCGCCTCAACGACGTCACCTGCGCCGGTTGCCACCAGACCCGCGGCATCGGCGGCTTCCATTTCCCCGGCGTTGACTGGATGGCGGCCAAGCCGTCGAATTCCACCGTGGTGCCGGCCTCGCCGCATTTCTTCGGCGACCAACCTCGCCGCCGCGATATCCTCACGAGCTTCCGCGACGGCAGGACGCCGGATTTTTCACGCGGCTTTTCCAACCGGCCGCAACTGCGCGGCGGCGCCGAGCTTGCCGGCACCGAATACAGCGACGGCTGGGGCGCGCATTGCTATCTGCCGGGCGCAAAGCCGGCCGAGAGCGACCGTAGCTTCCGGGCCTGGACCTGCGCCGAGGGGCTCGTGTGCCAAGTCGCGGGGAAAACCTGGCGCATGGGTATGTGCTTCGTGAAGGGGCGGTAATCTCCGCCGGAACCGAAGCGTCTCCGCGTCATTAATTGGTGCTACACTGCCGCTTGCCCAGCACCCGACAGCTCTTGACCGGAGACCGGCCCGATGAGTGCTCCCGAGGACAACAAGCAGCGCAACCGCGAGATCGCGGCCAACGAGGCCGAGCGTCAGGCGGTCAGCGCCGTCCGGGTCAGCAGCTGGGCGATCGGGCTCGCGGTCATCATCGGCATCATCGTGGTGGCCATCGTCTGGTCCTGGATAAAGAGATAGTCTCTCAAACGTAGTGCTTCAGGCGCGGGCCGGGCAGCAGCTCATAGGCTGGTTTCCAGCCCGGCAGGGAAGCGATGCGGCCGAGCCAGGCGCTGATATTGGGATGGCTGCTGGCAAAGTCGTAGCCGGTCTCGTTGCTCGGATAGTGCAGATAGGCCATCATCGAGAAATCCGACACGGTCGGTCGCGCCCCGATCATGAAGGCGTTGTTGCCGACGTGGCGGTCGAGGATGCCGAGGAAGTCGTCGAGCCGCGCCCGATAGTGCTTGAGAATCTTTGGATCGACCGACGGCGAGAAGGTCCGCATGAAGCGATAGGTCGCCATGTAGCCGGAGAGTTTCTGGTTGTCCCAGAACAGCCAGCGCAGCAGCTCGAACGTCTCCGCCGGCGTTTCGCCGCCGAACTTTCCGTATTGTTCGGCAAGCTGTAGCAGGATCGGCGCGGTCTGGGTGCGACGCTCGCCGTCGACTTCGAGCACCGGGATCTCGCCCATCTCGTTCACGGTGGCGCGCCACTCCGCGGTCCGCGTCACGCCGCCGCCGAAATCGGTCCACACCGGCTCGAAGGTCTCGCCGCACAGCGTGAGCATCAGCGCGAGCTTGTAGCTGTTGCCGGATTCGGGGAAGTAGTGCAGGCGATAGCGGGGCATCGTGAGGCCTCTTCGCGATGAATTCTTGCCTCTCCCCGCAACAGCGGGGCGAGGGAGAGGAGACAGCGTGAAGTCGAGCTACGCCACCGCGCCGGACGCGCGCAGCTTCTGGATCGTGGCCTCGTCGTAACCGGCCTGGCGCAGGATCTCGTCGGAATGCTCGCCGACTTCCGGCGGCTTGCGCGGCTGCACCTTCTTCGCGCCGTCGATGAAGATCGGGCTGTTGACGGTCAGCATGGTGTCGTTCTCGAAGCGCACCAGCACCTCGTTCTCGATCATCTGCTTGTCGTTCGGGATGTCGTCGAGGATGCCGACCACGCCGAACACCAGGCCGTTGCCGTCGAGGATCTTGCGCCATTCGGCGAGCTCCTTGCTGGCGAACACCTCGTCGAAGATCTTGATCAGCTCGACCGAACGCGCGTGGCGGTCGGCCTTGGTGGCGAAGCGGGCATCGGCGACCAGGTCCTCGCGGCCCATGCAGCGTGCCAGCGTCGGCCATTGCCGGTCTTCGTTGAGCAGCGACAGGATCAGCCAGCGGCCGTCCTTGCATTTGTAGTGGTTGGTGACGGCGTTCAGCGCCTCTTCGCGTGGCTTGCGCTTCTTGAACTTGGCGCCGACCAGCTTGGCCTGTGCCAGCACGCCGTTGGCCCAGATGCCGTTGGCCATCAGATTGGTCGAGACATGCGAGCCCTTGCCGGTCTTCTCGCGCTGGAACAGCGCGGTGACGATCGCGCCGTAGAAGGCCATCGCACAAGGATGGTCGCCCATGCCGGCGACCGAACGGGCCGGCGTGGTGTCCTCGTCGGCGCGCACCAGGTCCATCAGGCCGGAGCGGGCCCAATAGGCGTTGGAGTCGAAGCCGGGCTTGTTGGCCTCCTCGCCCTTTTCGCCATAGCCGGTGAAGGAGGCGTAGATCAGCCGGTCGTTGAGATGGCCGAGATGGTCATGGGTGATGCCGAGTTTTTCGCGCACCTGCGGCGGCATGTTGGTGATGAAGACGTCGGCCTCCGCGACCAGCTTGTAGAGCACCTCGCGCGCCTCTGGTTTGGTGAGGTCGAGCGCCAGGCTCTTCTTGTTGCGGGATTCCAGCATCCACGCGAAATTGTGCTCGCTGGCGGGATAGCCGGGCAGATTGGGCAGGTTCCGGTAGGGATCGCCGGCGCCGGGTGGCTCGATCTTGATGACGTCGGCGCCGAAGTCGGACAGCACGGTGGCGGCCGCGGGCGCCGCGATGAAGCTCGCGCAATCCAGGACCTTGAGCCCGTCAAAAATGCCTTTTTCCATCGTGCCGTCGCTCCCGTGGCGCTTGTTGGTGTTTTTCCGGTAGCTGGAATTATCGCGCGCGGATCATTCCGATCGGACCGCCATTTGACCCATCTCGGGGTGATGATGCAACGGCTTGTTGGGCGTCATTGCGAGGAGCGGAGCGACGAAGCAATCCACGTCTCCGCAAGCGGGGGTATGGATTGCTTCGCGGAGCCTGTCATCAGGCGCGCATTCGCGCGACCCGTTGGCTCGCAATGACGGAGCCGGCTACTCCACCCCCGCCATCAGCGCCGCATTGCCGCCGGCGGCGGCGGTGTTGATCGTGATCGTCTGTTCGGTGGCGAAGCGCGTCAGATAGTGCGGGCCGCCGGCCTTGGGGCCGGTGCCCGACAAACCGTGGCCGCCGAATGGCTGCACGCCGACGACCGCGCCGATCATGTTGCGGTTGACATAGATGTTGCCGACCTGAAGACGGTCGATGACCTGCTCGATGGTGTCGTCGATACGCGAATGGATGCCGAGCGTCAGTCCGAAGCCGGTGGCCTCGATTGCGGCCAGCACGTCGCCGAGCCGCTCGGCGCGATAGCGTACGACATGAAGGATCGGACCGAACACCTCTTCACGCCTGTCTCTTATACACATGATCGGACCGAACACCTCTTCACGCAGCTCGCTCGCCGCCGACAGTTCGAAGATGTGCGGCGCGACGAAAGTGCCGGCCGGCGCCTCGCCGGCGAGATGCACCCGCGCTTGCTGCTTCATCCTCGCGATATGCGCGTCCAGCCGCTGCTTGGCCTCGGCATCGATCACGGGACCGATATGCGTCGACACATCGGCGGGATCGCCGATCTTCAGTTCGCGCGCGGCGCCGGCGATCATCTCGATCATGCGGTCGGCGACGTCGTCCTGCACGAACAGCAGCCGCAGCGCCGAGCAGCGCTGGCCGGCCGAGCGGAACGCCGAGGTCACGACGTCGTCGGCGACCTGCTCGGGCAGCGCGGTGGCGTCGACGATCATGGCGTTGATGCCGCCGGTCTCGGCGATCAACGGCACGATCGGGCCATCCTTGGCGGCCAGCGTCCGATTGATCGACCGCGCCACCTCCGTCGAGCCGGTGAAGACGACGCCGGCGATGGCCGGATGCTTGACCAGCGCGGCGCCGACCGCGCCGTCGCCCTGGACCAGATGCAGCGCCGTCTGGGGCACGCCGGCCTGATGCAGCAAGGCAACCGCCTCGGCCGCGATCCGCGGGGTCTGCTCGGCCGGCTTTGCAATCACCGCATTGCCGGCCATCAGCGCTGCCGTTACCTGACCGAGGAAGATCGCAAGCGGGAAATTCCACGGCGAGATCGCGACGAACGCGCCGCGGCCGTGCAGCTCCAGCACGTTGCTCTCGCCGGTCGGTCCGGGCATCGTCTCGCCCTTGCCGAACAGCTTTTGGCCGAGCGCCGCATAATAGCGGCAGAAGTCGATCGCCTCGCGCACCTCCGAGAGCGCGTCGTCGATCGTCTTGCCGCCTTCGCCTTGCAGCAAAGCGAGGAAGTGGGCACGGCGCTGTTCGAGCAGGTCTGCGGCCTTGTCCAGGATGGCCGCACGTTGTGCGGCCGGCGTGCTGTTCCAGGCCCTGAAGCCTTGTCGTGCAGCGGCGACGGCGGCGTCGGCCTGCTCGGTCGTCGACGTTGCGGCTGTGCCGGGGGCGGTCTTGCGCGCTGCCGCAATCGCCGATGTCAGCGCGCGGAGGCCCGCGCGTTCGCCGAGTTCGATGCCGTGCGAATTGGCGCGCTGCGGTCGATAGAGATCGACCGGCAGCGGAATTCCGGCGTGAGAGGCATTGCCGTCATGGCCGATGATCTCGGCCGGACGGCGCAACAGGTCGGTGATGGACACGCGGTTGTCGGCTGCCAGCGCCACGAACGACGAGTTGGCGCCGTTCTCGAGCAGGCGCCGCACCAGATAGGCGAGCAGGTCGCGGTGGCTGCCGACCGGCGCATAGGTGCGGTGGGCGATCTCAGGACGATCCTGGCCGAGCTGTGCGTAGAGCGCTTCGCCCATGCCATGCAGCCGCTGGAATTCGAAGCTCGTGGGATCGCCTGACAGTTCGAGAATGGTCGCGACCGTCAGCGCGTTGTGGGTGGCGAATTGCGGAAACAGCCGTGGCCGCAGCGCCAGCAGCTTGCGCGCGCAGGCGACGTAGTTCAGGTCGGTCATCGCCTTGCGTGTGAAGACCGGATAGTCGGGCAGGCCGCGCTCCTGGGCGCGCTTCAGCTCGGTGTCCCAATAGGCGCCCTTCACGAGGCGCACCATCATCCTGCGGTCGAGCGCGCGTGTCAGTGCATCGACATAGTCGATCACCGCGGTGGCGCGCTTCTGGTAGGCCTGGATCGCAAGCCCGAAGCCGTTCCAGCCGGCCAGCGACGGATCGGCGAACGCAGCGGCGATGACGTCGAGCGAGAGCTCCAGCCGGTCCGCCTCCTCGGCGTCGACGGTGAAGTTGAGGTCATACGCCTTGGCGCGGCGCGCCAGATCGATCAGTTGCGGCACCAGCTCGTTCATCACCCGCGCGTGGCTGACCGCCTCGAAGCGCGGGTGCAGCGCGGAGAGCTTGACCGAGATGCCAGGCCGGTCGGGCAGGGGATGATTGCCGGCGGCCTTGCCGATCGCCTCGATCGCGCGGGCATAGGACTCGAAATAGCGGCTGGCGTCATCGGCGGTGCGCGCGCCCTCGCCGAGCATGTCGAACGAATAGCGCGAGCCGCGCGATGCGTGGGACTGCGCGCGCGCCAGCGCCGCCTCGATGGTCTCGCCGAGCACGAAATGACTGCCCATCAGCCGCATCGCCTGCCGCGTCGCCGCGCGCACCGCGGGGGCACCGAGCCGCTTGGTCAGCCGGCCGATCGTGCCCTGCGGTGTCTCGCCGGGCTGGATCACGCGCGCCGATACGCCGAGCGCCCAGGCCGAGGCGTTGACCAGGAACGCGCTGGATTTGGTCTCGTGGTTGACGAAGTCGCCCTGGCCGAGCTTGTCCTCGATGAATTGGTCGGCGGTGCGCGCGTCGGGCACCCGGAGCAGCGCCTCCGCCAGCACCATCAGCGCCAGGCCCTCCTTGGTCGACAGCGCGAACTCCCGCAGCATGTCCTCGACGCCGCCGAGCGGATCGTCATTGGCCCTGATCGCCTCGATCAGGCGGGTCGCGGTGCGGTCGACCCTGGCCTCCGCCTCCGCGCCCAGCCTGGCGTCGTGGCGCAGGCGGCCGGCGATCGTGGCGTCATCGGGTGCGTAGGGCGGGCTGAACGGGGGCGGGAGCGGGTCTGGCATGGCGGTTCCTTGGCCGGAGGTTGCAGGGAACTCCTACGCGCCCATGCACCGTAGTTCGATAGACAAAATAGCATATTTGCCTTAGTAAATCCGGCAAATTCATAGTATGGCCTTAGATATGACAGAGATAGATAAGACAGACCGCAAAATCCTCTCGATCCTGCAAGGGGATGGCCGGATTGCCAATGTGGAACTGGCGGAAAGGATCGGCCTGTCGCCGACTTCGGTGGGCGAGCGGCTGAAGCGGCTACAGCGCGACGGCTTCGTCGAGGGCTACGGCGCCCGGCTGAACCCGCACCGGCTCGGGCTCGGGCTCTTGGTCTTCGTTGAGGTGCTGCTCGACAAGACCACGCCCGACGTCTTCGAGAAGTTCGCGAAGGCGGTCCAGACCGCGCCGGAAGTGCTGGAGTGCCACATGGTGGCCGGCGGCTTCGACTATCTGGTCAAGGCGCGCGTCGCCAACATGACCGCCTATCGCCGGTTTCTCGGCGAAACCCTGTTGGCTCTGCCGGGCGTGCGCGAGACGCGAACCTACGCGGTGATGGAGGAAGTCAAGCGCGACGCGCCGCTGCCGGTCGGCTGACGTTCCCTCGAACTGATCCACAGCCATGCGCCTGATGTATTGGCATCGCGACGCACCCGCGATAATCCTGTCCACAACTTGGGGCAGTGGTCATGCAGGACGCCGATCAGCCGATACGAATGCGACGCGCCGGATTTGCCGGCGTGGTCACGGCGCTCATGTTGTCGCTGCCGGCTTCAACTCCGGCCGGCGCCGCTGAACTCAGCGCAGGCGTCATGCAGCTCTACACGTCGGTCTCGATCTATCCGCCGTCGGCGTCGACGATGACGGTCTGCTATGGCTTCGTCTGTCGGCGCCGCGAGATGCTGGATTTCAATGCCGCCGACAAGGCGGCGCTGACCAGGATCATGGCTGCGGGCCGCGCCAATGCCGCCGCCGAACGTGCGGCCACGCAGAAGGCCGTGATCTGGCTCGACCGCCGCATGGGGCCGATCCTCGGCACCGACAAGCGCGTGGCCAAGGCCGACTTCCGCGCCAATGACGACAAGCACAATTACGATTGCTGGGACACCACCCGTAACACCACCAGCCTGATGCTGGTGATGCAGGCGTGGAACCTGTTCAAGTTTCACACTGTCGGCGATCCGCACTACCGCGGTTTCTCGCTGGGGCAGACGCCGCACAACACCGCCGTGCTGGTCGAGCGCGCAACCAAGGTCGAATGGGCCGTCGATCTCTGGCCGCGCGGTTATCTGCAGCCGCCTGACGTCATGACCGTTGCCCAATGGGTGACGGAAGATTGAACGACCAGGGCGGCACCTGCCTGTAGCATGCCTCACGGACGGCGGGCACGGACATGCAGGAACAGCGGCAGTCGTTGCCAGCGGCGGCTGTTGTCCGACTCGATCGCGTGCTCGGGAACGGCAGGTTCACGCAGCGCCTCGACCAGCAAGCCCGCGTCCTGAAGCGCCGCGAAGTAGTCTTCCAGGGGGCGATGCCGGCTGTGAAACGTCATCGTCAGGCCGGCCCGCTCGACCGTATCCGAGAAGGTGAACGGGCGCAGGTAGTCACCCTTGATGACGAACGGCGCGTCGGCCACCGGGCGCTCGAACTGGCCGGCCGAGTTGATCGGATGGACGATCGCGAAACACAATCGTCCGCCGGGCATGAGCACGCGCGCGATCTCGGCGACGGCGTGCGGCATAGCATCGATGTCGTGAAGGGTCATGAAGGCGACCGCGAGATCGGCGCTCGCGTCTTGCAGCGGCAATGCGGCGGCATCGGCGATCCTCAGATCCATCGACGGGTCCGAGGCGCGGGCGGCCGCGACCATCGAGGGCGACGCATCGATGCCGACGATGCGATGCCCGAGCTCTTTCAGGTGCCGCGTCAATCGTCCTTCGCCGCAGCCGATGTCGATCGTCCGCAGGCCGGGCGGAGGCAGCAAGGCGAGGAACTGGTCGCGGTGAAATCGCCAGTAGCTGTCATGTCCGGGATGCCGCGCCCATGCGATCCATCGGCCGGACTCCGCTTCCCAATTGTCGGCAAGATTCATGCGGAACTCCCGTGTTCCTGGCGCGATTGCGATACCGCGATCCGGCAATTCGTTCGCGCTCTCGCGATACGGGATCGGTTCGGCACGAAGAGGGCGCCGCGGGATGTCGTGGAGCAAATGAAGATCATCGACGCGCGACCGGCGCTCGTCGGAAAAATCATCGTCGTGGCGCGGGCGCCGTGCCCGCCCCGCCGAACGTCACGTGATCTGCTGTGTGGATCGGCCCCCACTCCCGGATGGCGTCCGAGAGTGCGCCGCCGGATCTGGCGTTGTTACGCTAGACCTTGAGGTTCTCGGCCGACGTCTTGCCGCGATTTGCGATCTCTTCGTATTCAACCGATTGGCCTTCGTTCAGGGACTGTAGGCCAGCCTTCTGAACCGCTGAAATATGCACGAAAATGTCCTTGCCGCCTGTTGCGGGCTGGATAAATCCATAACCCTTGGTCGGGTTGAACCACTTCACTGTACCTTTGGGCATTCCAGTCGTCTCCGCGGAATCAATCGAAAACAGACCAGCCGGCCCCCGCACCAACCGACTTGTCCGTACCGCACAGGATAGCAGTTTGRAAAAAGCTGGGTAGATCAAACGACGGTGTGTTTTTGACCGGAAACAACCCGCTTTGCAGGGATTTGGTGCCGGATTGCCTGTTTCATGGTCAATTGATGCACTGCAAAACAGACTGGTTCCACTGAACCGAATGACTTCGTTGCCTTCGTCTCGCGCGCTGGCTTTTCCACCGGCGCGCGAGAATCGAGTAGCCCGCCTCAATAGGTCGCGCTGAGATAATCGACGATCTTGCCGATGTCGGCCTGGTCGATCGGTGCGCCGTAGACCTTGATCATCTTGGTCACTTCGGCCTGCCAGAAATCCTTCTTGAACTTCTCGCCCTGCGGCTGCGTCTTGATGTAGTCCGCCGAGTGGCAGCCAGTGCAGTTGCTCTGCACCACGTCGAGGTTGGGACCCGGCTTGAAGGCCGCAGTCTCCTCGGGGAGCGTGTAATTCACGGGCGCGGCCAATGCGGCGCCAACCGACAATGTGGCGACCGCGACGAGCGTGGCGAGCGGCTTGCTGATCATGATGCTGCTCCTCACGCCGCGGTGACGCGCACGGTTTCGACGACATTGCGCAGATAGCCGGCCGGATTCCACAATGGATCCATCGGCTGGGTGTCGCCGGCATTATTGGTGGCGCGCACTTTCAAATCCGAGGCGCCGGCCGGCAGCGCGACCTTCAGCTTCCATTCGCGGAACGCGTATTTGCCGAGATCCTTGCCGAGCTTGGCCGGCGTCCAGCTCTTGCCGCCGTCGATCGAGACCGCAACCTCCTTGATGCCCTTGCCGCCGTCGAAGGCGATGCCGCGCAGCATGGTGCGGCCGGCCTTCAGCTTGGCGCCGTCGGCAACGCTGGTGATGAACGAGCGCACCGTGAAGCGGTTGATCGGGATCGTCGCCTTCGGCGCGGTGCCGGGCTCGACCGCGTTGTTCGGCGTATCCGGAATCCGATAGGCGGACTTCATCCAGAAGCCGTCGAACACGCTGTCGATCACGGTGATCTCGTTGAGGTGCTTCACCCAGTAGGTGCCGTAATAGCCCGGCACCACGAGACGAAGCGGGAAGCCGTTGAGGAACGGCAGCTCCTCGCCGTTCATGCCCCAGGCCAGCATCACCTCGCCGTCGCGGGCGTGGTCGATGTCGAGCGCCTTGACGAAATCGGGTGTCGTCTCCATCACCGGGCCGTCCATGCCGTTGAAGGTGACCTGCCTGGCGCCAGCCTGCACGCCGGCCATGTCGAGCACGGTCTTCAGCGGCACGCCGTGCCAGCGTGCGCAACCCATCGCGCCATTGCCAAGCTGGCCGCCTGCGACGCGCGGATTGAAGAAGCCGCGGCTGTTGCCGGAGCACTGGTTGACGGCGACGAGCTCAGTTGCCTTTAGATTCCGGATGTCCTTCAGCGACAGTTTCAGCGGCTTGTCGACCTTGCCCTTGATCTCGAGCGTGAACTTGTCCGGGTCGAGGTCGTAGGGGACACCGGCAAGGTGATAGCGGACGAAGAAGGCGTTGTTCGGCGTCAGCGGGCCGTCGTTGAAGACCGCGAATGGCGTTTCGAGCTGCGGGGGCCGGCTGGTGAGCCCGATCATCGGGCGCTTCTGCGGATAGCGCACCAGCGGCCGTTCGCCATTGCCGAAGGGCAGCGTCACGGTGTCGAGGGCGAGTGAGCCCCTTGATCCCAGCCCCGTCACCAAAGCGGCCAACCCGGCGCGCTTCATCAAGTCTCGTCGATCGAGCATTCCGCTTCCTCCGAAGCTGTTCTGTCGTGAGCTGGTCATCACCAGGCTCAGATTGCCTTGCGCGCCTTCGCATCATGGACTGCGCGCGGCGACGAATGTCGCATCGGGGAACAGCAAGTCAATTGAGCTTTCGCAGCGGTCACCGGCATTGCATCGCAACAACGAGAAGCCCCGGTCGCGCGGACGACCGGGGCATTTCGATTCCAGGTCGAAGTGTCGATCAGTAGCAGACGTTCACGGTGCGATAGCGATAACCGTAGGGCGTCATCACCAGGCGGGTGACGTAGCAGCCGGAGTCGACGAAGCCGACGGCGATGCCTGGGCCGCCCCAGAAGTGATGATGCGGGTGCCAGAAGAACGGCTTGGCGGAAGCAGAGGTCGGCGCCAGCGCGGCGGCACCGACGATCGCAACAGTGGCGAAAGCGAGCGTGATCTTGCGAAGCATGGTCTTCTCCTCCAGATGCGCCTTGAACTCGGTCGCGGCGCGGTTGCGGTGTTGCCCATCGCCAGTCTGTCGCATCCGGCTTGGGACGCGTTCGAGCATCGCTGATGGGTGCACGCTCAGCTGTGCGGAAGATCACACTCGGGGAAAGGCAGAGGAGAGGTGGTCAGGCCGCGACCGCATGCTGGTCGTCGACCAACGTGGACAGGATGCGCGTCGCCTCGACGGTGCGCACGATCATCGGCTCGTTGCGGCCGCGGATCGCGACCTCCTGCACCGGCAGGGCATCGTCAGCGAGTCCCGCGGTGACGCGCACCTCGTCGGAGATGACGGCCTCGCAGGCCAGCGCCTTGGTCATGTCCTGCAGCCTTGCCGCGACGTTGACGGCATCGCCGAGCGCGGTGAACACCATATGGTCGCGATAACCGATATCGCCGACGATCACCTCGCCGCCATGGACGCCGATGCCGAAGCGGATCGGCTCGCGCAGGTCATGGCTGAGGAATTGGTTCAGCTCTTCGATATTGGCTGCGATCAGCGCCGCCGCGCGCAAGGCCTGGCGGCAGGCTTCGTGGCGGTCGGTGCTGAGCCCGAACAGCGCCAGCATGCCGTCGCCGATGAACTGGTTGGGCCGCCCGCCGGCCTCCAGCACCGCCTGCGACACCGCGCCGAGGAAGCGGTTGACGATGAACACGGTGTCGAACGGCAGCCGCTTCTCGGCAAGCTGCGTCGAGCCGCGCATGTCGACGAACATGCTGACGAGATAACGCTCCTGACCGACCCGCGTCGGATTGCCGGCATGTGCGTTGGCCGACATCGTGTGCGGCAGGAACAGCTGGAAGAAGGTCAGGTCGCCGGTCGGCCGTAGCTGGCAGGCGAGCCGGATCGACGGATCGTCATTGCCGACCCGGTGCAGCACGAACGCCTCGCGCGGCGAGGGCTCGGGGAGGGCGGCGTGATCGCCGATGATGCGGATGCGGCAGGTCGAGCAGCGCGCACGGCCGCCGCAGACGCTCGCATGCGGTACGTTGTAGCGCAGGCTCGCTTCCAGCACGCTCAATCCCTTCGGCACCCGCAATGTGCGGCCGTTGCCATAGGACAGCGCGATCATGCCGCCGCGGCGTTCGAGCAGGGCACGCGCGCCGCGCGCAAGCAGGACCAGGCCGAGCAGGCCGAGATAGCCGATCGTCAGGCCATTTGTGATGTTCTCGAGAGTGGTCGCCTGGGCCGCGGTGCCGAGCTTCTGCACCGACAGCTCCTCGCGCCGCCAGTCGGGGTCCTGATARTCCGCGATCGTGGCGCGGCCGGCCTGATAGATGCCGAGCATCGCCAGCGTCGGGATCAGCACGGCCGCGGCGAGCAGGAACGGCGCCGTGCGCTGGAACGATGGACGCATCCGCAGCCAGAAATACAGGCCGATGCAGCCATGCACCCAGGCGATCACCAGCACCGCCAGCATCTGCCACAGCCGGAGTGGAGAGGCGATGAAGAAGTTGTACAGCTCTTGCGGATAGAGCTTTTCGTGCCCGTACAGGGTCTGGCCGAGCCGGACGCCGACGACGTGCACGATGATCAGCATCGGGATGCTGAGGCCGAGCGCGAGTTGCAGCGGCTCGACCGCCTTCCAGTGGAATTCGCGGCGCTGAAACAGCGCCCAGATGCCAAGCGCGGTGTGCACCAGGCAGGCGGTGTAGAACACGATGGCGACCGGCAGGAATTGCCAGAACTCGGTGTGGTAGTGCACCCCGATCGCCAACGCCTCCGTCGAGATATTGCCGAGCGCGTGGTTGAGGAAATGGCTGATCAGGTAGGCGAACATGATCGCCCCCGTGACGAGGCGGACCTGCCGCAGGCCGACGCCGCGGGCCATGTCCTGCAGGTGCTCGCGCGAGGGGGAGGCCATGTGATTCATGATCGACAAGTCTAGTGTTTAATTCCCGCGCTGAACACCACCACGGGCCCGGTCTGGCGGTGGGTAGCCGGCGCCGCGGAACGTTGACACTCCGTTAAGAGTCGAACAAAAAGCCCGCGTGACGATAGCCCAAGCCGAACCCAAGCCCGGAGCCGGTAACATCAGCGTTAAGCCGGCCCGTTCGCGGGCGCCGGATTGGCGTGGCGTGATCGCCGTGATCGTTGCCATGACCGCGATGCGGCTGGTCTATGCCCATGCGCTCGATCTGCGCACCGACGAGGCTTACTACTGGACCTGGTCGAAGGAAAGCGTGCTGTCCTTCCTCGACCATCCGCCGATGGTCGCCTGGTTCATCCGCTGCGGCACCGCCGTTCTCGGCGACACCAATCTCGGCGTCCGCCTCGGTGGCATCGTGGCGATGCTGGCGACCCAGCTCCTGCTTGCCGACATTGTCCGCCGCATGACATCGAACAATGTCCGCGCGGTGATGCTCGCGCTGCTGCTGCCGGAGGCTGCGCTTTATTACGGGTTGTTAATGGCCAAGGTGGCGCCCGACACGGCGCTGATCCCGTTCTCGGTCGCCATGCTGTGGTCGCTGGTGCGGCTCGCGCAGAGCCATGACGGACGCTGGTGGCTGGCCGCAGGGTTGTTCGCGGGGCTTGCGCTGCTCTCGAAATTCACCGCGATCATGTTCGTGCCGGCGGTGCTCGCCTTCGCGCTGGTGCCGGATTGGCGCTGGCGCTGGCTGCGCAGCCCGTACCCGTACCTCGCCGCGCTGATCGCGATCGCCGTGTTCTCGCCGGTGCTGATCTGGAACGCGGAGCACGACTGGGCCTCGTTCCGCTTCCAGGCGGTGCGCGCCACCGTCGAGCGCGACCTGACGTTCCGTACGCTTGGCGAGTTCATCGGCATGCAGTTCGGCCTGGTCGGCTTTGTGCTGTTGCCCGTGACGCTGTTCGGCACCGCGCTGACGGCATGGCGCGGCTATCGCAAGCGCGAGCCGGTGGCGATCCTGCTGGCGACCGCGGTGCTGGTGCCGTTCTTCTACTTCCTCTGGAAGTCGCTGACCTTGCGGGTCGGTGACACCTGGCCGATGTTCCTGTGGCCGGCAGGCTTTGCGGCCGTCGCCATCAATGTCACGCGGATGCCGTTCGAGGGCTGGTCGGCCGGGCTCGTCAAATCGACGATCTATTGGGCCCGGACCGCGATCTCGACAGGCATCGCCTTCGTCGCCTGCGTGTTCCTCTATTACATGTTCGCGCCGTGGAATCTGATCGGCCGCACCGATCCGATCGGCACCGAAGCGGGCTACGATGTGGTGGCTGCGCATACCCTGGCGCAGGTTGAGGCCACCGGCGCGACCTGGGTCGCGACCACGGATTACCGAACCTATGCGATGCTGCGCTGGATGCTGCGCGGCCGGGTGCCTGTGATCGAGATCAACGAGCGCGGCCGCTTCCAGGGCTTCGCCGATCCCGGCATGGACAAGATCCGCGATCATGCCGGCATCTATGTCGGGCGCGAGCCCGAGAACAATCTGCCGCTGTGGAGCGAAACATCGGCGGTGCGCCAGCCGCTGGAGCGCGTGACACGGAGCTGGCGCGGCATGGTGATGGACACCTATGCGCTGGAGAAGATCTCGGGCTGGACGCCCGACCTGTCGCCGCGGCCGGATACGACGTTCTTCCGCTGGCGCGTGCTGGCGATGCTCTCGGATTCTTGCGAGATCACCTTCTCCCCTTGTGGGAGAAGGTGGCAGCCGAAGGCTGCCGGATGAGGGGTCTCTCTCCGCAGGCGCGGTGCGCGCGGATGGATACCCCTCACCCAAGCGAACCCGCGACGGCTGTCTGAGCTGCCCTCTCCCACAAGGGGAGAGGGCGCAACAACTGCCACTGTGCCGCAACTGGCACGATGCCGCCCTGAAGGAGCGGGTGGCTATTCCGCTTCGTCGCGCTTGCGGATCAAATCCTTCGCCAGATCGGTCAGCACCGGGCGGGGCAGGGCGTTGAAGGGAAGCGGGCGGGTGACGTCGATCGCGGCGAGGCCGAGGCGGGCGGTCAACAGGCCGTTGAGCATGCCTTCGCCGAGCCGCTGTGACAGTTTTGCCGCGATGCCGTGGCCGAGCATCTGCTGGATCAGACTATCGCTCGCGGCCATGCCGCCGGTGATGGCGAGATGCGCGATCACGTGGCGGAGCAGGCGGATCATGCCGAGCGCGCCTGGCCGGCCGCCATAGAGCCGCGCCAGCTGGCGGATCATCCGCAAGCTCGCCACGAACACGAACAGCACGTCGAACAGCGCGCGCGGGCTGACCGCGGTGACGACCGAGACGCGCTGCGCGGCCGAAGACACCAGGCGCCGCGCTTCCTCGTCGAGTGGCGTCATCAATTCGCGCTCGGCGAGCCGGATCATGTCGGCGCCATCAATGATATCATCGGTGTGGCTCTGCAACGCGCTGCGGGCCCGGGCGAGCTGCGGGGTCCGGTGCGCGAGCTTGAGCAGGTCGGCGACGACAGTGCGGCTTGCGGCGCGGTCGTCGCTGATCAGCACCTCGGCGGCGCGCAGATGCAGCTTCTCGATGGTCGCAAGCCGCGCCAGCCCGACCAGCTCGCGCATGGTGACGACCGCGAGCGCCACGACGGCGATGACGGCGAGCGCCAGCCCGAGGAAGCCGAGGCCTTCATTGCGCGCGAACAGATCCTCGACCAGGTTGAGGACGCCGAGCCCGCTGCCGAGCAGCACGAGGCCCCCGACAGCGCTCCAGAATAACGTGCCCCAGCGGAAGCCGCGGCGCTCGGGCAGCAGCGGCGTATCGACCGGCACCGGCAGTTGCGCGGGCTCCGCTTCAGGCACGATCTGGATCGTGCCGCGGTTGAGGCGACCGCTGTCGTCCGGGTCCATCACGACCACGCCGGGATCGTCGAGCTTGAACGTCGCCGGCCGCCGCGGGGGCGTCTTCTCGTTCATTGCAGTTTGTCTCCGATCAGGAACTGGAGGGCGCGGTCAAGGCGGATGTGAGGCAGCGCAGGCTCCGCATCGCCGCCTCGTTCCAGTTTCGGCGGGCGGAAGCGCAGGAAACGATAATCGGCGCTGTCTGCACCAGCACTGGACAGGCCGCGGAAGCCGCCGTTGAACAGCTCCTCGGGATTGTCCGGCAGGTCGCCGGGAAAGGTCGCGACTTCGGTCTCGCCATCCAGCGTCTCGCCATTGGCGACCTCGCCGGGTGCCGGCGTGCCGAGGATCGAGGGCAGGCGGTCGCGGCCGCGCGCGACCTGCGCCTCACTGGTGGCGCGCACCGCGGCGAGCGCCACCACGTCGATCTCGGCGCCGGCATATTCGGCGCGCTCGGCCGCCCTGGCCACGATCCGCCGCAGCACGGCTTCCAGCCGGTCGTGGCTCTGGTGATGCAGGTGGTCGGCCTTGGTCGCCGCGAACAGGATGCGGTCGATGCGCGGCCGGAACAGCGCGCTCAGGATCGTGCTGCGGCCGATCCGGAAGCAGTCGAGGATACCGGCGAGTGCCGCTTCGAGATCGTGCAATGCCTCGGGGCCGGCATTGAATGCAGCGAGCGCATCCGCCAGCACGATCTGGCGATCGAGCCGCGCGAAATGATCGCGGAAGAACGGCCGTACCACGACGTCCTTGTAGGCCTCATAGCGCCGCCGCATCATCGCCCACAGCGAGCCGTCGGGTGCGCTGCCGTCGATGGGCACGTCGAGCGGCGCGAAGGTCAGCGCCGGCGTGTCGGCGAGGTTGCCGGGCATCAGGAAGCGGCCGGGCGGCAACAGGCTCATCGCGAAGCGCTCGTCGCGACAGGCGCGCAGATAGTCGGTGAACAGCCGTGCCTCGGTGAGCGCGGCCTGTTCGTTTTCCCTGGCCTCCCCCTTCAGCGTCGCGAGATGCGCGTGCCAGGGCGCGGCGAGTTTTGCGCGCAGCGGTTCGCGCGACAGCGCGAGGCTTTCCGCCGACCATTGCTCGTAGCTCTTGTTCAGCAGCGGCAGGTCGAGCAGCCACTCGCCGGGGTAGTCGACGATGTCGAGGGTCAGCTTGCGGTCCGCGCCGTTTTGCCGCTGATATTCGATCACGAGCCGCAGCTCGGAGATGTCGGTGGTCGAGCTCGGCCAGCGCCGTTCCTCGACCAATGTCCGGACATGGTTCTCATAGGCGAAGCGCGGCACCGCGTCGTCGGGCTGCGGGGCGAGATAGGCCCGCGCGATCCGTCCCGAGGCATAGGCCTCGAATACCGGGAAGCGTCCGCCACGCGTCAGCCCGTGCACCAGTGCGGTGATGAACACGGTCTTGCCGGCGCGCGACAGGCCGGTGACGCCGAGCCGGACCGTCGGGTTGAACAAGCCCTCGCCATAGTCGAGCAGCGCCCGCGCCGAGAGACGCGCTTCCTCGACGATATCAGAGAGACTGGGGGGCATGGAGGGTGAACGGAGGACCCGGCAAGAGGAGCCAAAAAGGGGCAGGCGATTACCGCAAGGTGGCGATTATCGGGCCAAAATCAAGCTTCACATTTCCGGCGCCTTTGCGGGTGAGGGATTGAACGCGCCACCACGCCGGCGATACCCATAGTCAATCGGCCCACAGGAAAGCCTGCATGACGGTCTTCCGCCTGAAGCAACTTGCCTCGACCTCGATCCACGCGGCCGGCGCCGCGCTGTGGAACTACGACCGCGCCGAACTGATCGCCGACGGTGTCGTTCATGTTGTCGGTGTCTGTTTCGGACTGGTTGCCGCCACCGCGCTGATCGTATTGACCGCGGTCTATGCCGGTCCGTTCGACGTCGCCGTGGTGTCGGTCTATGTCGCGGGCCTGCTCGCGATGCTGACGCTGTCGGCGACCTATAATCTCTGGCCGGTGTCGCGCGCCAAATGGATCCTGCGGCGCTTCGATCACTCCGCGATCTACCTGTTGATCGCCGCGACCTACACGCCGTTCATCGTGGAACTGAAGGACAGCTATGTCGCGATCGCGCTGCTCGTTGGCGTGTGGTGCGTGGCGATCGTCGGGATCTGGCTGAAGCTGCGCTATCCGGGTCGTTTCGACCGGCTGTCGATCGGGTTGTATCTGGCGATGGGCTGGAGTGGCATCATGCTCTACGATGCCGTGGTCAAGGCATTGCCGGCGATGGCGCTCGGCTTCGTGCTGGCGGGCGGCATTCTCTACAGCTTCGGCGTGATCTTCCATTCCTGGCGCCGGCTACGCTTCCAGAACGCGATCTGGCATTGCTTCGTGCTGCTCGGAGCCGCCTGCCACTACACGGCCGTGTTCGACGTCGTGCTGGCGAGCTGAAGTTTCTCGCCATCAGCGGTAGATCGGCTATCATGTTCTCGATAGGCCCATTCAGCCCTCTCACCGTCACCCTGAGGAGCGCGTAGCGCGTCTCGAAGGGTCGACGGCCACCAGCCGGGCCGTGCATCCTTCGAGACGCGCTACGCGCTCCTCAGGATGACGGGAGGCGCCGGGGTTGGGTGGGTGAAGCGACAGTGTGAAGCAAAGATATCGGGAGGATGGCCATGCAGGTGGCGGGTAAGGTTGTGGTGGTCACCGGCGGTGGCAATGGCATCGGCAAGGCGCTGTGCGAGGCGTTCCATGCCGCCGGTGCSKCCAAGGTCGTGGTGGTCGACCTCGACCATGCGGCGGCMGAGAAGGTCGCGGCCACGGTCGGCGGCGCTGCCTTCAAATGCGATGTCGGGCAGGAGAAGAACATCCTGCATGTGATCGASGAGACCGAGCGCATGTTYGGCCCGATCGCGCTGTTCTGCTCCAATGCCGGCATCGGCGGCGGCTTCGATCCGCTSTCGMASAAYGCCGGCGGCACCTCGGACGAGCCGTGGTCGCGCAGCTGGGCGATCCATGTGATGGCGCATGTCTATGCCGCGCGGCATCTGGTGCCGCGCATGAAGGCGCGCGGYGAGGGCTATTTCCTCAACACGATCTCGGCGGCGGGCCTGTTGTCGCAGGTCGGCAGCCCGGCCTATTCCACCACCAAGCACGCCGCGGTCGGCTTCGCCGAGAACCTCGCGATTTCGCATCGCGCCGACAACATCAAGGTCTCGATCCTCTGCCCGCAGGGCGTCGATACCAACATGCTGCGCTCGATCCCGAAGGGCCCGCAATCCGGCGACGGCGATCTGTCGGCCGAGCAGGTCGCCCAGGATGCGCTCAAGGGCATCGAGCAGGAGACCTTCCTGATCCTGCCGCACCCGCAGGTGCTCGGCTACATGCGCAAGAAGACCGAGAACTACGACCGCTGGATCGGCGGCATGGCCAAGATCCAGGCCAAGATGCGCGAGAGCTACGGGAAGTGATGGCCAGGGAATTCGCGTCGTTCGTGTGAGGTGAGCACCCTGGTCAGGCTCCCTCTCCCCTTGCGGGAGAGGGGTGGCCCCGGGCGAGATGATTGATTGAAGCGTCGCTATCGCAATCTCGGGCGCGCGCCGTGAGATTGAAACGAGAGGGCACCCGTGTGGTACCCCTCTCCCCAACCCTCCCCCGCAAGGGGGGGGAGGGAGCCCATCCGCTGGTGGCCTCCTTACAGCCGCTATCTCGGCCTCACTCCTTGGCCAGTTGCGCGATCCTTTCGCGCAGATAGGCGTCCATCAGATCGGGCGCTGAGGCGCCGAACATTCGGATGCGGCCGGTGTGCAGCAACAGCAACAGGCCGGTGGCATGCGCGAAGCAGTCGACCATCACCGTGTTGGCCTTCTGCCTCGACGCGCCCAGCGTCTCGGCCGCCTCCGCGATCGGATGCAGCGCGGCCTCCAAGGCGGCGTTCAGCGCGTGGTCGCGGTCATGGCCGAGCCCGGCCGGCTTCATGCCGCCGCGTAACAGATAGAAGCCGAGATCGAGGTCGCGCGGGTTGTCGGCATAGTAGCGGAAGAAGCCCATCCCGGCGGCGTGCAGCCGCTGCTTGGCGCCGCGCGTCGTGGCGACCGCCGCGCTGACGGCTTCGCCAAGCGCGGCCAGCGACTGCCGCAGCACCTCGGCATAGATCGCCTCCTTGGAATCGAAATGGAAATACAGCGCCGCCGGGGTGTAGCCGGCCCGGGTGGCGATCGCCCGCAGGCTCGCGCCCTCAAGGCCTTCCTCGGCGAACACGCTGCGCGCTGCATCGAGGATCAGCTCCCGCTTGTGGCGGCTGACCGCCTCTCTCCTGCTCTCGCGCATCTGCATCCGGCGATTCCGTCCTTGACTCGATTCTAACGGTGTTCAATAATTTAACAACATTAGAATAAATGAGCAAGGGAGAAGCGCCATGCTGATGACGGCCGCGGACTACCGGGAATCCCTGCGCCGCTACAAGCCGCGGGTGTTCGTCAACGGCGAGGCGGTGGCGAGCGTCGCGGATGAGCCGTTGCTGGCGCCGGGCGTGGCGGGTGTCGGCGTCACCTATGATTTCGCGCATCGCGCCGAGCACGTGCCGATCTTGACGGCGCGGCAAACGACCTCGGGCAAGACCGTCAATCGCATGCTCCACATCAACGAGAGCTCGCAGGACCTGCTCTACAAGCTCGAGGCGGTGCGGCTGGTGTGCCGGACATCGGGCTGCGCACAGCGCTACCTCACCCATGATGCGCTGAACGGGCTCTACCAGGCGACCAGGCTCACCGACGATCGCCACGGCACCGACTACAGCCAGCGCTTCCTCAATTATCTGCACGAGGTGCAGGACCAGGACCTGACGCTCGGCGTCGCCATGACCGATGCCAAGGGCGATCGCTCCAAGCGTCCGGGCCTGCAAGCCAATCCGGACGTCTATGTCCACATCAAGGAGCGCCGCCCCGACGGCATCGTGATCCGCGGCACCAAGGCGATCGTCACCGGCGCGCCTTACATGCACGAATTCCTGGTCATGCCGTGCCGCACCCATGTGCCCGCCGACAAGGATTTCGCGGTGTGTTGCGCGGTGCCGATCGATGCGCCCGGCGTCACCATCGTCGCGCGCCCGGCCGGGCGGCCGGGTGATCCCGCCGCGAAGTTCTCGGCGAAATACGGCCAGTCGACCGGCGCGGTGATGTTCGACGACGTCTTCGTGCCCTGGGACCGGGTTTTCATGGCCGGCGAGACCGAGGAAGCCGGCTACCTCACCACCAGCTACGCCACCCATCACCGCCACTCCTGCATCGGCGCGCGCGCCGGCTTCGGCGACCTCCTGATCGGCGCCGGCGCGCTGATGATCGAGGCCAACGGGCTCGATGCCGAGAAGCACGCCCATATCCGCGAGGCGATGGTCGAGCTCATCACCATCACCGAAAGCTTCTATGCCTGCGGCGTGGCGTCCTCGGTCTATTGCACGAAAGATCCGGCTGGATCGGTGATGCCGGATGCCGTGTTCTCCAACATCGGCAAGCTGCTGCTGGCGACCAAGATCTACGACATGCATCGCGTCGCGCATTACGTCTCCGGCGGCTTGATCGTCGCGCTGCCGGGACCCGACGAGGATCATAATCCGGAAACCCGTGCCTCGCTCGCCGCCGTGATGGGCGGACGGCCCGACATTCCGGCCGAGCAGCGCGCCGAGGTGGCGCGGCTGATCGAGGATCTCACGGTGTCGCACGAAGCCGGCTGGTACTCGGTGATCTCGCTGCATGGTGGCGGCTCGCCGGAAGCGATGAAGCGCGAGATCTGGCGCAATTATCCCGTGATGGAGAAGGCCGAGCTGGTCGAGAATCTGCTCGGGCGCGGTTTGGTCGACGAGGGCCAGCGCGTGTCGAAGCAGCCCGGCCGCTGCTGTGCCACCGGCTGCGAAGTACCGGCGCCGTCAGCACAAGCGGTGGAGCAGGAGCGTGAAAATGCCCTCGTGAGGTGAGCACGCTGATCGGGCTCCCTCCCCCCTTGCGGGGGAGGGCTGGGGAGAGGGGTAAGCCCCGGGCGAGGTATTGACGTGAGTCTCGCTTTCGCAATCCCGATCGCGTTTCGTTGAGACTCGTAATCGAGAGAGCACGCCGTGTGGCCACCCCTCTCCCTAACCCTCCCCCCGCAAGGGGGGAGGGAACCCAGCCGCCGGTGCCTTCCTTACGAGTGCGCAGGAACTGCGTTCTCGCCGCTCAGCTCTTCTGCGCGTAGAGCAGCGGCACCGCGGAATCGACCATCACCTCGATCAGGCTGGTGCCCTTCGCCGACAGGCCGCGCTGATAGGCGCTTGCGAGCTCGACTGATTTTGTCACCCGCATTGCGTCGCAGCCCATGCCTTCGGCGAGCTTGACGAAGTCGATGCCGGGCAAATCCAGCCCCGGCACGTTGCGCACCTGCATCACCTGGCTGAACGAGCGCATCGCGCCGTAGCCGGAATTGTTCAGCACCACGACCGTCAGCGGCAGCTTGCGCTGCGCTGCCGTCCATAGCGCCTGGATCGAATACATCGCCGAGCCGTCGCCGATCAGGCAGACCGTGCGGCCTTGGCTTCGGCCGAGCGCCATGCCGACCGCGGCCGGCAGGCTGTAGCCGAGGCCACCGCTCGCCATGGTGTAGAAACTGTCCTGGCCGCGCATCGGCATCGCCTTCTGCATCAGCGGGCGATGCGACGGCACTTCCTCGACCAGCGCGTCATGCGGACCCATCGCGGCCGACAGCGCGTGCAGGGCGTATTCGGCTGGAATCGGATCGCCGGCCGCGGGCGGCGGCGGCAGCACGCGGCCCGGCGATGCGGCACGCCTGGTCTCGGGCAGCAGCGCGAGCAGCGCCGACAGCGCCGGCTTCATGGTCGCAATGATGCTGTGGCCGGTCGGCGTCATCGCGGCGGCATCGGGATCGTCGGTGATCTGGAAGATCGTGGTCGGGCCGTCGAAGATCGCGGCGTGGCCCTCGACATGGAAGGTGAACACCGGCGCGCCGACCACGACGACGAGGTCGTGATCGCGCAGCGCATCGGAGAGCTGGCCCGGCGCGGCATGCAGGAAGCCGGCGAATTGCGGATGCCGCTCGGGGAACGAGCAGCGCGCCGAGAACGGGCTGGCCCAGACCGCGGCCTTGGTCTTCTCCGCGACCTTCACCATCAACTCGACCGCTTCGGCGCGGTCGACCGCGGGGCCGACGACGAGGGCGGGGCGACTGGCCTCGCCAAATGCGGCCACCAGCGCCTGCATTGCGGCCGGATCAGCGCCGACCTCGCGGCTGACCTGGCGCGCGTCGAGCGGCTGGGTCGCATGCGCCCAGTCGTCGATCGGCACCGAAACGAAGGTCGGCCCGCAGGGCGGCTGCATCGCGACATAATAGGCCCGCGCGATCGCGGCCGGCACGTCCTCGGCGCGCGCCGGCTCGACGGCGAATTTCACGTAAGGCCGAGGGAATTCCGAGGCGCGCTCGGCATAGAGGAAGGCTTGCAGCGGCATGATGGAGCGCGCCTGCTGGCCCGCGGTGATCACCAGCGGGGTCTGGTTGCGGTAGGCGTTGTAGATGTTGCCGAGCGCGTTGCCGACGCCGGCCGCCGAATGCAGATTGACGAAACCGGCGTTGCGGGTCGCCAGCGCATAGCCATCGGCCATGCCGACCACGGACGCCTCTTGCAGGCCGAGCACGTAATCGATGTCGTCGGGCCAGTCGCTCAGGAACGGCAGCTCGGTCGAGCCCGGATTGCCGAACACGCGTCTGATGCCCCACGCGCGCAGCAGGCCGAACGTGGCGTCCTTGACGGTGACGGTCTTGCCTTTGCTGGCGGCGGGTTTGCGCGTCGACATCGGGCGGCTCCCATTGCTGTGTTGTTATGTTCCGTCATTGCGCACGGCAAAGCGGAAAGGCAATCCACCTGTCGATGGATTGCCCGAGGAAGTCAAGCCGCCGTGGCCTGGTTGCCCAAGCAACGACTCGAATGATTACGCAGTCAAGTGGCCTTTTGCAGCGCGGCGGTCAGCTTGCCGGACAGGTCGATGCCCGTCCGGCGCAGGTCTGGTCCGCTGGTCAGGTCGCGTATTGGGCGATGCCGTTGCCGAACGACCAGTTCTCCTTGGCGACTTCGACCAGATTGATGAAGATGTCGTCCGGGCGCCCGTGCAGCTGGCTCTGGTAGTCGTCCACGATCCGCTTGTAGAACGCCTTCTTCATCTCGACCGTACGCCCCGCATTCATGGTGATCTGGATGAAGATGAGATCGTCGCTGTAGCTGTTGCCGAGATAATTGTCGGCATAGTTCAAGTCATCGCGGTCATGCTCGGTGATGACCTGAAACTTGTCGTTCTCCGGCACATTGATGATCTCACGCATCGCCTTGTAGACGATCTCGCCCAGGGTCTTGCGATATTCGGCGGTCTTGCCTCGCTTCAGGTCGATACGAACGAAAGGCATGGTGGCCTCCTGTGTTGCGCGAGTCCCGTGAGGCTCGCATGAACGGAATTCAGCGCCTCGCCTTGAAGGCCTCCCATCGCGCGTCGCGCTCCTTTTGATATTTCGGCGTTCGCGCGGCGGACATGTCGGCCCAATGCAACGGCTCGCTGCAGGACTGGCAGAGGGGACCGAGCCCGGCCGGTTGGCCGCAGGCGAGGTGCGTGTAGTTCATGGAAAGGCCGTCCCTGGGCGACTTGCACCAGGTTTCGCCCCAGGCGCGCAGCGCGAACATCACGGGGAAGAATGCCGTGCCTTTCTCGGTCAAATGGTATTCGTGGCGCAGCGGGCGCTCGCTGTAGGCACGCCGCGTCACCAGTCCGTCGGCCTCGAGCTTCTTCAACCGCGCCGCGATCATCTGCGGAGTTGCGCCCGTATAGGCCTGAATCTCCTCGAAGCGATGGTTGCGCGCGAACAGCTCGCGCAGCACCAGAACCGACCAGCGATCGCCTACCACGTTCTCGGCCCGCGCCACCGGACAGAGCGTCTGATCCTCAGCGCTGCCTTTTGGCTTTCTCATCACGTTTTCTTCATCTGGTATTGTAACTATGAATTTCATAGTAACGTAGGCTGTCATCACGGTGGGGGCAACGGGCATCTCGACCCGGCCCATCACATTTCGAGGAGCAAGCCAAAGGAGCAAGCCATGAGTACCGAAGGCAAGGGTCCGGAACCGGGTGTCGAGATGAAGCTCGAAGTCGTCGTGATTCCCGTTTCCGACGTCGATCGCGCCAAACGCTTCTACGAAAATCTGGGCTGGCGGCTGGACGCCGATTTCATCAGGGCCGACGGCTCGCGCGCCCTGCAATTGACGCCGCCGGGCTCGCCGACGTCAGTTCATCTCGACAAGGGCTCGGCGCTGCCGCGCTTCCTGATCGTGAACGACATCGAGGCGGCGCGCGCCGAGTTGATCGGGCATGGCGTCGAGGTGAGCGAGGTGTTTCATCGCGGTCCGCAAGGCCGTATCAAGGGAGCCGATCCGGAGCGCCCGAGCTATGGCTCGCTTGCCACGTTCAGCGATCCGGACGGCAACACCTGGCTGTTGCAGCAAGTGACGCAGCGCCTGCCCGGGCGCGTCGATGGCAGCAGCACGACGTTCACGTCAGCGACAGATCTCGCCGCCGCGCTACAGCGCGCCGCAACGGCCCATGGTGAGCATGAGAAGCGCACCGGCGGGCACGATGCGAACTGGCCCGACTGGTACGCCGACTACATCGTTCGCGAGCAGGCCGGCAAGCCGCTGCCGGAGTGATCAGTCAAACAGGAGCATCCGTCATGACCAAACTTGCCCTCATCGCCACCGTAGAGGTTGCCCCGGAGACACGGGATCGGGTGTTGTCGCTGCTCGCAGCGCACGGCGCCCGTTCGCTCAGGGACGAGCCGGGCACGCTGCGCTTCGAAATCCTGGTGCCGCGCGAGGACGCCGCGAAGCTGATGATCTACGAGGTCTACCAGGATGACGCCGCGTTCGAGGCGCATCGCAATGCGCGGTCGATCGCGCAGTTTCGCGAGGAGAGCGCAGCGTTCGGCATCAAGATCACCGCAACGCGGTGCACGCCCGCCGCGTAGGTGCGATGATCCCGCCGCCACGCTGCCGTCCCGTTGAGCCCGGCGTCGTGGTCAGACCATCTGGCGCAGCAGGCCGATCAGGCGGCCGCACTCTTCGTCGGTGCCGATCGTGATACGCAGGAAATCCTCGATCCGCGGCTTCTGGAAATGCCGGACCAGGACGCCACGCTCGCGCAACCGCGCTGCGAGATCGGCGCCGCGATGGCTGCGATGCCGGGCGAACACGAAATTCGCCTGCGATGGCAGCACCTCGAAGCCCAGCCCGGTGAGGCCACCGGTGAGCGTCTCGCGGCTCTGGATGATGCGCTGCCGCGTCTCCTGAAACCAGGCGTCGTCTTCGATGGCCGCGACTGCGCCGGCGATCGCGAAGCAATCCAGCGGATAGGAGTTGAAGCTGTCCTTGACCCGCTCCAGCGCCTCGATCAGCGGGCGCTGGCCGATCGCGAAGCCGACCCGCAAGCCCGCCAGCGCGCGCGACTTGGACAGGGTCTGAATGACCAACAGATTGTCGTGGCGCGCGACCAGGGGCACCGCGCTCTCGGCGCCGAAGTCGACATAGGCCTCATCGACCACCACCAGCCGGTCGGGATGTTCGGTGATCAGGGCCTCGATCGCCGCCCGCGGCAGCGCGATGCCGGTTGGCGCGTTCGGATTGCACAGCAGGACGGCGCTGCCGGGCCGCCGATAGTCGGCAAGGTCGATCCGCATCGCGCCGTCGAGCGGCACGACCTCGTGGCTGACGCCATAGAGTCGGCAATAGACCGGGTAGAAGCTGTAGGTGATGTCGGGGAACAGCAGCGGCGCATCGTGCCTGAGCAGCGCCTGGAAGGTGTGGGCCAGCACCTCGTCCGAGCCGTTGCCGACGAACACCTCGTTGGCGGCGACGTCGAAGCGGGCGGCGATCGTCTCGCGCAGGCTGGTCGCGGCGGGATCGGGATAGAGCCGCAGCCGCTCGGCGGCGGCCGCAATCGCGGTCAGCGCCCGTGGCGAGGGATCATACGGGTTCTCGTTGGTGTTGAGCTTGACGAGGCCGTCGATCTTCGGCTGTTCGCCGGGCACATAGGGCGACAGGGTATGGACGACCGAACTCCAGAAGCGACTCATGATCCCTGATCCATGGCTAGATCGCACCACAGTAGGAGGTGCGGCGCGGCAGTGAAAGCGGTTCTTCGCCGGTCGCGCGATCGATATATCGGCGGGCGCGGTGCAACTTCCGGGAACGCCTGACGTTGCTCCTCCAGGCCCATGCAACCGATGCCGGGCAATGAAAGGATGAACGAATGAAGAGACTGGCGCTGCTCGCGGTGTTTCTCGCCGCGCCTGCTTTGGCCACTCCCGCTCTGGCCGACGCGCCGGGTGCCAACTGGCTGACCAAGCAGCAGGTGATCGAGAAACTCCACGATATGGGCTACTCGGCGATCACCAACCTGGAGGCCGACGACGGCCATTGGGAAGGTGATGCAGTCAAGGGCGGCACGACCTACGAGTTGCATATCGATCCGCACACCGGGAAACTGACCAAGAACGAACCAAAGCACTGATTGATTGACCTTCGTCGGCAGCGGCGCGCCCTCGCGGGGGCTAGCGCCAGAGCCCGAGCGATGGCCATTTCGCAGCCGGGATGGCCTCGCCGATCTTGTACTGCAGGCTGGCGACATGCAGATGGTCGGGCGTTCCCTTGCAGGTGAACGCCAGCGCGAACCATTGTCCCTTGCTGCGGAAGGCCCCGCCCTTGACGGTGAGCGTGTTGCCTGAATGAGCGGGGCGGGACGTCACGTCGGATTTCGCCCGGTCGGCCGGCCTTCCGGTGTCGCGGCTGATGCTGGACATCGCGGCATAATCGCAGACCTGCTCGAGCCGCGTTTCCGGTTCGAGTTTCCGCAGGCTGTCGAGAAAGCGCTGGTCTTGCGCATGGGCAGGGACCGACAGCGTCAGCAGCGTGGCAAGCAGGAATGATCTCAACGGGCGCCTCATCGAAGGTGTGGAATCGACAGGTCCGCGATTTGCAGAAAACCGTGCCGCCATCAATCCACAAATCCGTGCTCGCCGCGGTCAGGTTCCACGACGAATGGCTGATGACGGGCGTCCGCTGCTACCAGCTCGCGGTGCCCTTCATGGTCGGCTGGCCCTCGGCATTGGCGGTCCACAGCTCCATGCCGCCGTCCTTGTCGTTGGCATTGATCGAGAACTCGCTGCCCTCGAACAGCGGCTGCACGCCGCGATAGGAAAGCTTCTTCGGCGGCTTGCCGCCGCGCAGCCTGGCGGCGAGCTCGACGATGAAGGAGGCTTGCAGCGGGCCGTGAAAGATCAGGCCCGGATAACCTTCGACCTTGGTGACATAGTCGCGGTCGTAATGGATGCGATGGCCGTTGAAGGTCAGCGCCGAGTAGCGGAACAAGAGCACCGGATCGGAGACATGGCTCTCGCGATGCTGTGCGGCCGGGGCAGGCGGCGGCGCCTTGGCGGGCGCTGCGGATGGCGTGCTCGTCATCTCGCGATAGACGATGTCCTGCCGCTCGCGGACAGCAAGCCCGCGCGAGGTCGTCACTTCGTGATTGACCGCGACGAAGCACAGCGTGCCGGTCGAGCCGGATTTCACGGTGACGTCCGCAATCTTGGACGTGCGCTTGGCCTCGTCGCCGATCCGCAAGTTATCGAAGAATTCGAGCTCGCCGCCGGCCCACATCCGGCGCGGCAGCGGCACCGGCGGCAGGAAGCCGCCGCGGGTCGGGTGACCGTCCGGGCCGAGCTGCGACATCGGAAACACCGGCTGCGCCAGGCACCAATGCGTGGTCCACGGCGCGGCATCGCCCGCCGTCGGCTCGCCGATCTCCTGGAACAGTGTCGCGCGCAGCCCCATCACGAGATATTTGGTGACGACGTCGGAGGCTTCCGTCGTCTTGCCGATCCACTGGCGGAGATGATCGAGGTCGAGCTTATCGGTCATGATTGTCTTGCCCGGGCAGGAGAGATTTCAGGAACGGTTGGTGCGCTCGCCGATCGCGGGCACCTTGCCGTAGTGCCTGTCCTCGCCGACCACGATCGCGGCCGGCGCCGGATAGCTGACCTTGCCGTTCGGCGTGTCGACCTCGATGCGGCGCAGATGCGGATGCTCCGCGAGGTCGTTCATGCTGTTGACCTCGGCGAAGGCGATGTCGGCTTCCGCAAGCTTCGACAGCAATTCTTCGCGCGTGAGCTTGCCGAAGCTGTCGCTGACGATCTGGTCCGTCAGCGTTCGATTCTGCACCCGCGCGACCATGTTGGCAAAGCGCGGGTCGTCGGGCAGCCCCGGTTGGCCCAGCACCTTGGCGCACAGCACCTTCCACTCGCGCTCGCTCTGGATCGAGATCAGGATCTCCTTGCCATCCTTCGAGCGGAACACGCCGTAGGGCGCGATCGAGGGATGGGCGAGGCCGATGCGTTTCGGCGACTTGCCGTCCTCGGCATTGAGCAGCGGCACGGTGAGCCAGTCGGCCATCACGTCGAACATCGAGATCCGGATGTCGGCGCCTTGGCCAGAGCGTCCGCGGCCGATCAAGGCTTCGAGGATCGCGGCGTGTGCGGTGGCGCCGGTTGCGACGTCGACGATCGACATGCCGACGCGCGAGGCGCCTTCCGGGCCACCGGTGATCGAGGCGAGACCGCTTTCGGCCTGGATCAAGAGGTCATAGGCCTTGCGGTCGGCATAGGGGCCGGTGTCGCCATAGCCTGATATCGTGCACATGATCAGCTTCGGATAATCCTTGCGCAGCCGCTCGCGCGAGAAGCCGAGCTTGTCCATCGAGCCCGGCTTCAGGTTCTGCAACAGCACGTCGGCGCTCGCGATCAGCCGCTCCAGTTCTGCGCGGCCTTCCTTGGTGGCGAGGTCGACCACCGCGGAATCCTTGCCGCGGTTGAGCCAGACGAAATAGCTGCTCTGGCCTTTCGCCGCGGCGTCGTAGCCGCGGGCGAAATCACCCTCCGGCCGCTCGATCTTGATGACATGGGCGCCGGCATCGGCCAGGCGTGACGAGCAGAATGGCGCGGCGACCGCCTGTTCGACGGCGATGACGGTCAATCCCTCAAGCGGCAGCATGATCAGACAACTCAGTAGGAGCGGGGCATGCCGAGCACGTGCTCGGCGACGAAGGACAGGATCAGATTGGTCGAGATCGGCGCCACCTGGTAGAGCCGGGTCTCGCGAAACTTGCGCTCGACGTCGTATTCCTCGGCGAAGCCGAAGCCGCCATGGGTCTGCACGCAGGCGTTGGCCGCCTCCCAGGAGGCATCGGCCGCCAGCATCTTGGCCATATTGGCCTCGGCGCCGCAATCGAGCCCGGCCTCGTATTTGCGGGTGGCTTCCTTGACCATCAATTCGGCCGCGCGCATCGAGGCGTAGGCTTTTGCAATCGGAAACTGAATACCCTGGTTCTGGCCGATCGGCCGGCCGAACACGCTGCGCTCCTTGGCATAGTTGGTCGCCTTGGCGATGAACCATTTGGCATCGCCGATACATTCGGCGGCGATCAGGATGCGCTCGGCATTCATGCCGGACAGGATGTAGCGAAAGCCCTTGCCTTCCTCGCCGATCAGATTCTCCGCCGGCACCTTCATGTCGGTGAAGAACACCTCGGTCGTGGCGTGGTTCATCATGGTGCGGATCGGCCGGATCTCCAGACCGTTGCCCTTCACCTCGCGCATGTCGACGATGAACACCGAGAGGCCGTCGGTGCGCTTCTTGGCTTCGTCCTTTGGCGTGGTGCGCGCCAGCAGCACCATCAGGTCGGAATATTCGGCGCGGCTGGTCCAGATCTTCTGGCCGTTGACGACGTAGTGATCACCCTCGCGGCGCGCGAAGGTCTTCAGCGAGGAGGTGTCGGTGCCGCTGGTCGGCTCGGTGACGCCGAACGCCTGCAACCGCAACTCGCCGGTCGCGACCTTCGGCAGATACTTCGCCTTCTGCGCGTCGTTGCCGTGCCGCAGTACGGTGCCCATCGTGTACATCTGGGCGTGGCAGCCGCCGCCATTGCAGCCGGCGCGCTGGATCTCTTCCAGGATCGCCGCCGCGGCGGACAGCTTCAGGCCGGCGCCGCCATATTCCTCGGGGATCAGCACCGAGAGATAACCCGCCTCGGTCAGCGCATCGACGAATTCCTTCGGATAGGCCATCTGGCGGTCGAGCTTGCGCCAGTATTCGCCGGGAAACTGCGCGCAGAGTTTTGCGACGGCGTCGCGGATGTCTGTGTGGTCGTCGACTTGAGCTTCGTGTGCGGTCATTGTTTCGTCTTGTTGCGTTCTGTCTTGCCGAGAGGTTGCGCCAAGGAGTTTTCGAGCGAACCGGAAACCGGTCCGTGTGAAGAAAACGCCCGCTGTTGTGGGGCCCCGGTAAACTCCCTATGCTGTTTTGTTATAGCGTATGAACCTGCCTTCCAGGATTGGCAAGTATGGATTTCCGCCAGCTTAGGACCTTTGCGTGCGTCGCGGAACTCGGGAGTCTGAGCAAGGCATCCGATACCTTGCGGGTCGCGCAGCCGGCGCTGAGCCGGCAGATCAAGCTCTTGGAGCACGAGCTGCGCACCGAATTGTTCACCCGCAACGGCCGCGGCATGGTGCTGACCGATGCCGGCCGTCTGCTGCTGGCGCGCACCAGCGGTATCGTGCGGCAGATCGACCAGATCCGCGACGACATCCAGTCCGCGGGCGGAGCGCCGTCCGGGCGGGTGGTGCTGGGCTTGATCCCGACGGTGAGCTGCGTGCTGTCGGCGCGGCTGGCGCGGCGCACGGTGGAGCGCTATCCCGGCATTTCGCTCTGCATCGTCGAAAGCTACAGCGGCCATCTGATCGAATGGCTGCATCGCGGCGGGATGGATCTTGCGGTGATCTACGGCCCTTCGGTCGATTTGCATCTGGCGGTGCAGAGCCTCGGCCGCGACAGCGTCGTCGCGGTCGGCCCGCGCGGCAGCGGGCTGAAGCAGAAGAAGCAGGTCGATATCGGCTGGCTGCTGCGCCAGCGTCTGGTGCTGCCCAGTCATTCGCACGGGCTCCGTGCGCTGATCGAGCATGCTGCGGCGAAGCGCAAGGTCAATATCGACGTCAAGCTCGAGGCGGATTCGTTCCGGGTGCTGACCAGCCTGGTCGAGGAGGGGCTCGGGTATACGCTGCTGCCGCCGTCCTCGGTCCGCAGCGAGATCGCGGAAGGCCGGCTCGAGACCGCGCCGATCGCGCGACCGGCGCCGCGGCGCGAGCTCGCGCTGGCGTCGCCGGTCGAGCATCCCGGCTCGAATGCGATCACGCTGATAGCAAGGCTGCTGCGCGACGAGGTCGCCGCGTGCCGCGCCGAAGGGCTCTGGGATATCCAGCTCGCCTGAGCGCGGCTTCGCATCAGCTCACCGCAAGGCCGAGCTGGCCGCGGAAGCGGTTCTTGAGATAGGTGCCATCGCGCGGCGGCAGCGCGCGCTCGACCTCGCCGGCCGCGATCCGGATTCGCGCCAGCCGCGGGCCGCTGAGGTCGCGCAAGCCCGCGCGAAAGCGCTCGATGCCGGCCATGTCGGCGATATCGGAGACACTGCGGATGCCGGCGCCATCAGCGATGACCTCGAGCTTCGCGCCCAGGCCGGAGTGGCTGGGCTGCATGCCGGTCTCGCCGAAATGGCCGTTGTCGAGCACCGCGATCGAGAGATTGCCGGGTTGCTTGGTCGCAATGGTCAGCAGGCTGCCGATTCCCATCAGCTGCTCGCCGTCACCGGTGACGACCAGCACCGGGCGCTTCGGCTGCGCCAGCGCGAGCCCGAGCCCGACCATCGCGGCGCCGCCCATCGCGCCCCAGAGATAGAAATTGCTCGCGTGGTCGCCGGCATCGAACACGTCGTAGGACGACGAGCCGAGCCCGGAGATCACCAGCAGATCGCCGCGATCGGCGAGCAGCGCCTTCACGGCGGCGCGGCGGTCGAGTGTGCCTGTTGCTGCCGACATCAGTGTGTCTCCCTGGTCCACTTCTTGCGGCCGATCATCCGCTGCGAGATCAAGACCGCGACCTGCTGGTCGCCGTCATAGGCGAGCGAGGCGGCGGCCGAGACCACCTCCTCGGCGTCGTCGGGATTGTCCAGCCGCAGTACTGACGTGCCCATGATCTCGAACGCCTGCGGCGTCGCGCGGCCCATCGGAATCTGCCAGGGGTTGAACTCGGCCCATTCGCCGCGCATCGTCACCAGGGTCAATAGCGGGAAGCGGCAGCTCGCCATCAGCGATAGCATGTTGACGCAATTGCCGACGCCGCTCGATTGCATCAACAGCACCGCACGGTCGCCGCCGAGCCAGGCGCCGGCGGACAGCGCCACGCCTTCTTCCTCGGTGGTCAGCACCGTGGTCTTGATGCCGGCATCCGTATGCGACAGTTTGATCAGCTTGGAATGTCCCGCGTCGGGAACATAGGACACCTGCGCCACGCCAAAGCTTTTCAGCGTGCGGTAGATCGCAACCGGCCAGTCGGCGCTGGTCGCGTTGTCCTGGTGAACGGCAATCTGGTCCATCGTGGCCTCGGTAAGGTACGCGCGCGTCGGCGCGTCGTCACCCGGGAGGCTTAGGGCAGGCGAGAGCTTTATTCTCTTCGCATCTGGCTCGCCCAGCTATGCCGGAATTTTATAGGGGGCGAAACGACCTTTCCGGCCGCACGGAGGAAGGCGTCAGTCCGTGCTCTTTCTCACCGTGAACACGTACATGTCCCAGAATGTCTCGGGATGTTCGATCTCGAAGCGGTGCCATTGGTCGAGGTTGGTCTCGTCGGCCGTGCCCGGAAACTGCTTGCGGAATTTTTCCAGCACCGCCGGATCGTCGAACGGCTCGAAGCCCTCGAAGGTCAGGCCGTGCGCGTTCAGGAAGGCTGCGATCTCGGGAATCGTAAGGCGGTGTTCCATGACGTTGAACAGCAGGTCGCGGCAGCCGCTGGCGCTGTAGAAATCCTTGGCGCCGATCAGCGGCTTCCATTGTTCAGCCTCGCGGAAGATCTCCTGGCGGCACCGCCTGATGTCGTCGGCGGTGGCGCGATAATTGCGCGCGGCGATACGGGAACGCGCTTCGACGATGACGCGGCGCGCCAGCTCGCTGTACAGGCCGATGCGCATGGTGCCGCCCGGGCGCAGCAGCGAGACCAGCACCTTCCATCCGGCGAGCGGCTCGGCAAGATGGTGCAGCACACCGACCGATTCGATGCTGTCGAAGCTGCGATCGATCGCGCCCAGCTCCAGGATATCCGCCTGTGCGTATTCGATATTGCGCAAGCCGAGCTCGCGGGTCTTGCGGCGCGCATAGGCGAGGCTGGTCATGCTGATGTCGACTGCGAGCAGGCGGGCGTTCGGATAGACCTGCGCGATCTGGATCGCGTGCGAGCCGGTGCCGCAGCCGGCGATCAGGATGTCGCGTTCGGCCTGCTGTTCCGCGGTCGCGACCGTCCGTCCCCGCGCCAGATCCGCCGCGAAAGCCGTCAGCGGGTTGACCGTCCAGCGCGGGTAGGGGTTTTCCTCGTACTGGCGCATCACCTCGACCGATGTGTCGTTCCTGATCGGGGTGAGCGCGGCAATGGCGCTGCGTTCTTCGAGTTCCTCGTGCGGCTCGCGAAGCTGCACCCGCAACAGCCCGGTGACGGCCGCGGGCCAATCACGGCGCAACAGCGCGTCCGCACCGGGAACGGCATGCAGCGGGACATAGGCTGCAACCACTGCCAGCGCGAGTGGCGCGACCGTGGCGCCTGACGCGAGGTTTTGCAGCAGGCGATCGCGCAATCCGTCCGCGAGCACGCTTTCCGCATCCGCCTGCGCATAGACATATTCGTTGATGAAGCATTGCCGGGCGAGCGCGCAGGCAAAGGCAACGACATCATCGTCGGCGTCGCTTTCATCCGGGTCTTGCTGGCTGGCAAGCCGCAGCAGTTCGGTCCGCGCGTATCCCAGCAGCACTTCGAGCTGCATGCTTGCCAGCGTCGTCGCTTCCATCGCCGCGCGCAGGAACAGGTCGCTCGCAAGCCGGGTGATGCCGTCGGTGCCGAACAATTCGGCGTTCGTGACCGGCAGCGGCCATCTGTTGGCAATCCGCCCGACATAACCGGTGACCGTGGGGCTTTGCAGGATGAAGGAGACTGCCTTGTCTTCCATGCCGAGCGCAAGCGCCCTGCCGAAATGCGCAACTGCCTTGGCGCGACTGCCCAGCGCCTGGTACGAATTGCCGGCGTTGTAATGGCAGGCGGCGTTCACCTCGTCGGCGGCAATTGCCTTCGTGAACAGCTTCGCGGCCGCCCGGTGTTCGCCGGCGGCCTGGGCCATCAGGCCGAGTAGATTCAGGCTCTGCACATGGTCGGGCTCGCGCGTGAGAATGTGCCGGCAAACCTCTTGCGCTTCGTTGAAGCGGCGCATCCCGTAGAGACTGCTTGCCTCGGTGGCGAGGCTGGCAATGCTCACGCTCGCGGAGCCGAAAGCACTCGCGTCCTTGCCGGACTCGTCACGTCGCTTGTTGGCCGCACGCCGCTCTTTTCGGTTCATGTCCCGTCAACTGGTCCAAACTGCAAAACGCCACCGAACGGCACACCGCGCGAGGCGGTGATCTGGGACGGCGCATCAACCAACCGTGGCCGGCAGACATAGGGCCGAACGCGCGCACAGCCAAGGATATTCTAGGGATATTCCGCCTGCCGCGGTCTTGGATATCTGCCAAATCGGCAATCGAGTCAAAGTGGTCCCCGGTAGGAACGATGCTGCACCGGACCGGTTGTCGGTTGTTGTCAACTGCTCGAAGTATTGCGGATGCCCGCTTCCCTTGGTCGATCGCTTGCCGTTTGCACCGTCCCGTTGCTGCTTCTGCTCGCGGGTTGCGGGGACAAGCTCGACTGCGATTCGATCGAAACGCGCAATGCCGTGCTGCGGACCGTCGCCGACGACCACCGCAATCCCCTGGTCAATTATGCCGCAAAGAATTCCACGGCACCGGCCAATGCGGACAACGCCAAGCCGCTCTATCTGCTCGGCGAAAGGATCGTGACGACGTCTGCGAGCGCCGACAAGCGAACGCTGCAATGCAGCGGCGCGATCTCGGTCACTGTCGGTGATGCGAAGGCCTCGAAGGAGATCGACTTCACGGTCCAGCAAGGGGCCGACGGCGCAATCTCCGTCTCGGTCGTCCCCTTCCAGTTTTGAAATCCCGCCTCAGCCCGGGATCCGCACCGGCAGGTTCTCGATGCCGCGGACGAAGCTGGAATAGACCCGCTTCGGCTCGCCGACCACCTCGATGCGGTCGAAGCGCTTCAGCATCTCCTGCCAGACGATCTTGAGCTGGAGCTCCGCGAGCCGCATGCCGACGCAGCGGTGGATGCCGAAGCCGAACGACAGATGGATGCGCGGCCGGGCGCGGTCGATGATGAACTCGTCGGGCCGATCGATCACCTCGTCGTCGCGGTTGCCGGAGACGTACCACATCACGACGCGGTCGCCCTTCCGGATGGTCTTGCCGCCGATCTCGGTATCCTGGAGCGCAGTACGCCGCATGTGGGCGAGCGGCGTCTGCCAGCGGATCACCTCCGGTACCATGGTGTCGATCAGGGCCGGGTTCGCTTTCAGCTTCTGGAACTGGTCGGGATGCTCGTGCAGCGCCAGCACCGAGCCGCTCATGGTGTTGCGCGTGGTGTCGTTGCCGCCAACGATGAGCAGGATGATGTTGCCCATCAGATTGTCCGGGTCCATGTGCCGCGTGGCGTCGCTATGCGCCATCATCGACAGCAGGTCGTTGCGAGGCGCCGAATTGACGCGCTCATTCCAGAGCTTCGAGAAATACGCGTAGCACTCGTCCATCTCCTGCCGGCGCTCCTCCGGCGAGTTGACGATGCCGCCCTTCGGCAGCGCGGTGGAGACGTCGGACCAGCGCGTCAGCTTGCGCCGTTCCTCCCAGGGGAAATCGAACAGCGTCGCCAGCATCTGGGTGGTCAGCTCGATCGAGACGCGCTCGACGAAATTGAAGGTCTCGTTGCGCGGCAGATTGTCGAGCACGCTGGCCGAACGCTGGCGGATCAGCTTGGCCAGCTCGTCGAGATGATCGGGCGTGAACATCGGCGACACGGTCTTGCGCTGATGGGCGTGCTTCGGCTGATCCATCGCGATGAAGCTCGGATAGTCATAGCCGGGCGGCACGTCGCGGATCGAGATGCCGCCGAGCGTGGAGTCCGAGGAGAAGATGCCGTGGCTGGTGTCGACATGCATGATGTCGTTGTACTTCACGACCGACCAATAGGGTTCGATCGGCGCATTGGTGCAGTAATGCACCGGCTCTTCCTTGCGCAGCCGCTCGAACCACGGCCACAGCGTGTCGTTCTGGAACAGCCGTGGTGCGCCGGGATGGAAATCCTTGAGCGGCGTCGCATAGGCTTCCTCGCGTGCCTGGCGTAGCAGCTCGGACCGGTCGGCACGAATGGCAGTCTGGACGTTCATGGCTCTTTGATCCCGGTTGACTGGCGAGGCGTCAGGCGGCGATGCGCACTGGCAGCGTCTCGTAGCCCTTGATGAAGCTGGAATACACCCGCTGCGGTTCCTCCACCACCTCGATCGTATCGAAGCGCTTGAGGATTTCCTCCCAGATGATCTTCAGTTGCAACTCGGCGAGCCGCAGTCCCACGCAGCGGTGGATGCCGAAGCCGAACGAGATGTGGGTACGTGGCCGGGCGCGTTCGATGTCGAACTCATAGGGCCGCTCGATCGCCTCTTCGTCGCGATTGCCCGAGACGTACCACATCACGACCTTGTCGCCCTTCTTGATTTGCCGTCCGCGGAATTCGTAGTCGGCGAGCGCGGTGCGCCGCATGTGGGCGAGCGGCGTCTGCCAGCGGATCACCTCGGGCACGAAACTGTCGATCAGCGCCGGGTTCTCGCGCAGCTTGCGGTACTGCTCCGGATGCTTGCTCAGCGCATAGATGCTGCCGGACAGCGTATTGCGCGTGGTGTCGTTGCCGCCGACGATCAACAGGATCAGGTTGCCGAGGAAATTCTTCGGGTCCATGTTCCGCGTGGCGTCGCTGTGCGCCATCATCGAGAGCAGGTCGCTCTTCGGCGGCTGGCCGGAGCGCTCCTTCCAGAGCCTCGCGAAATAGCTCGCGCATTCCATCAGCTCGGCCTGCCGCTCGTCCTCGGTGGCGACGAGGCCACCGACGCCGGGCAGGGTGGTCGCGACGTCGGACCAGCGCGTCAGCTTGCGGCGGTCTTCCCAGGGGAAGTCGAACAGCACCGCGAGCATCTGCGTGGTCAGCTCGATCGAGACCTTGTCGACCCAGTCGAACACCTCGCCGCGCGGCAGGTTGTCGAGGCATTCGGTCGAGCGCTTGCGGATGTTGATGGCAAGCTCGTCGAGATGCGTCGGCGTGAACATCGGCGCCACGGTCTTGCGCTGCGCCGAATGGCGTGGCTGATCCATCGCGATGAAGCTCTCGCGGCGCAGGTCCGTCGGCACGTCGCGGATGGTGATGCCGCCGAGCGAGGCGGCTGACGAGAACACCGAATGGTTGGTCTCGATGTCCATGATGTCGTTGTAGCGGGTGATCGACCAATACGGCCCGAACATCGAGTCCTTGCAATAGTGCACAGGATCCTCGCGGCGCAGCCGGTCGAAATACGGCCAGAACGTATCGGTCTTGAACAGTTCGGGATCGCCGGGATCGTAGTCCGGCAGCGCAATCGTGTTGGCGCGCTCGCGCGCGGCGTCCAGATTCGTGTCTTTGCCGAGATCGATGGTCCCGTGCATGGGCGGCTCCTCAACCGTTGCGCGGCCGGGGCATCGCCGGCGCGGCATGTTTTACCGAATTACATTCCCATTCCAGCGTTTGCGCAAGGCCCCTCGGCGTGCATTCGGCCGCATTGATATCAGGCCAAAGCGGCCGAATCCGGGCTTTTCGCGCCGAGCGGGGCAGGCGAGCTGACTGACCTGTTTGAAACGGTGTTTGATTTGGTCCGGCGGCGTGCCGATGGCGCGGTTATTGGCTGGCCGGTTTTTCGCAGGGGAAGGTATCCTGCATGCCCCACAGCAGCAGGGATGCGACCAGCATGTCACCCTTGGCGCCCCGCTTGTCGGCCGATTTGAGCATGATCTCTTCGGTCTGCTCAGTGGTCAGCGCGAGGTTGCCCGGCATGCAGAAGGACGGCTGACCGCCATGGTGTGTGAGCCACGCATTGTAGGCCATCATGCCGCCCCGCACGCCGTCCAGGTACATATGGTTAAAGATGCGAAAGTTCTCGTTCTGTGGATTGCGATAGGAATCCAGGCGCACGTCAGCGGCAGCAGCGGGAGCTACCGCAAGCGCCAGATAGCATGCCGGCACGATCCACTTGGTCATGATGGTGTTCCTCGCGCGGTCGGCGGGTGTCGGTTACGGTTCCATCGCTTCACCCGTGAGTATGTCACTCCCGCTTCGGGGTTCGAAGCCCAGGCAACGACCGCGCTGTTTCCGGCAATGCCGTTAAGGCACGGCCAACCGCACCCCGCCAAAAATCATCCCGCGATCTCGACCTTCTGCGAAACCTGGATCACACTCACTGCGACAAACCTGTGCTTTTTGTAGCGCAGAGATTGTCCCCGTCCTGGAGTTGATCCGTGAACGATATGAGCTGGACCCCGCTGGGGCCGCCGCAGCCACCACCGGTTCCGCCGCCGATGCCGGCGGCTTTTACAGGGAACCGGAAGGACTTCTTTCGCCTGGTCGCGCGCGGCGCCGGGCTCGAGCTCGTCACCGTCGGCTTCTACCGGTTCTGGCTCACCACCGACATCCGCCGTCACCTCTGGTCGAACACCCAGATCGACGGCGACGCCCCGGAATATACCGGCCGCGGCAAGGAGCTTTTGATCGGCTTCCTGGTCGCATTGGCGATCCTGGTGCCGATCTATCTCGGCTATTTCCTGATCGGCATCGAGGCCGAGCATCTCAAGGCGTTCGCCTCGCTGCCGCTGGTCGCTTTCTTCTATATGTTCGGCCAGTTCGCGATCTACCGCGCACGGCGCTACCGCCTGACACGCACGGTGTGGCGCGGCGTCCGCTTCTGGATGAGCGGCTCGGGCTGGATCTATGCCCTCAAGGCCTCGCTATGGGGCCTCCTGGTCGTGATCACGCTCGGCCTGGCGCTGCCGTGGCGTGAGGCGGCGCTCGAACGCTACAAGATGCGGCATTCCTATTACGGCGACCTGCAAGGCTCGTTCGAGGGCCGCGGCTGGGATTTCTTCAAGCAGGGCTGGTGGCTCTGGCTGCTGATGCCGTTCGCGCTGTCGTCCTATGTGTTCGCTCCGTTCGCCTATGCGGCGTTCAAGGCGATCGAGTGGCGCTGGTGGCTGTCCGGCATCCGCTTCGGCGAGGTGCGGCTGGAATCGACGCTCGGCCGCAGCGCGCTGATGGGCCTGTACTGGAAGGTGATCGGCTGGATCGTGCTGCTGTTCGCGGTGTTCGCGGCCTATCTCATGCTCTGCATCTTCCTGGTCGCCAGCATGGATGGCACCTCGATCGAGACCTTCTTCAAGACCGAGGCGTTCGCCAGGAGCATTCCGCTGATCGTCCTGCTCGGCATCGGCTATCTCGCCTATGCGCTGGCGATGAACGTGGTGATCCGGGTGTACCTGATGCGCGATCTCTGGGTCCGGGTGCTGTCCTCGACCATCGTGCACAACATCGAGGCGGCGGCCAACGTCACCGCGCGCGGCGATCTCGCCAATGCGCTCGGCGAAGGCTTCGCCGATGGCCTCGACGTCGGTGGGTTCTAGCAACATGGAATCCGAGTCGAGCCAGCGGAATTCCGCGGCGCCGCCGGCGCCCGGCGCGGTGTTCTTCGACGGCGCATCGAACCGGCGGCGCAACGTCGCGCTGACGCTGTCCGATGCGCTGGAGATCCGGGCGACGGTGAAGAGCTGGCGCGCTGGGCGTTTCACGATATCCGCCGTGCCGACAGTCCGTCCGGCCTGTTGCGGCTGAGCTGCCTGACCGCGCCGTCGCTGGCGCGGCTCGAAATCCGCGATGCGCAGCTGACCGCCGGGCTCGTGGCGCGCTGCGACGCGCTCGAGGATGGCTTGCCGAACCGCAAGAGCGTCGCCGCGATCGTCGGCTGGTCGCTGGCGGCGGCGGTGTCGATCGTGCTGGTGGTGCTGTTCGGTGTGCCGCTCGCCGCCGAGCGGTTGACGCCGCTGGTGCCGGACTCCTTCGAACGCCGCCTCGGCGACGTCGCGGAGGCGCAGGTCAAGGTGATATTCGACGGCAAGCCGTGCAGCAACGCCGATGGCCAGGCCGCATTCACAAAGCTGGTCGGCAAGTTGCGGGAGTCGGCCGGGCTCGACAATTCGGTGCAGTCGGGCGTGCTGGCGACGTCGGTTCCGAACGCCTTCGCTCTGCCCGGCGGCAAGGTCTATCTGTTCGACGGGCTGCTGGCGAAGGCCGACAACCCCGACGAGGTCGCCGGCGTCCTGGCCCATGAACTCGGCCATCTCCGCCACCGCGACAGCATGCGCGAACTGATCCACAATGGCGGCACCTCGTTCCTGATCGGGCTGTTGTTCGGCGATGTCACCGGCTCCGGTGCGCTGATCTTCGCCTCGCGCTCGCTGGTGACATCGTCCTATTCGCGCGACGCGGAAACCAATGCCGATACGTTCGCGATCGAGACCATGCACAAGCTCGGCCGTCCGGCGAAGCCGATGGGCGAATTGATGTTCCGCGTCACTGGCAAGGAAGGAAAGGGGCTGTCGCTCGTCTCCAGCCATCCGCTGACCGAGGATCGTCTCGAACGCATGGCGAAGGCCGACGCCGGCGCCGCGTTGAACGGCGCGCCGCTGCTGTCGCCGGCCGAATGGCAGGCGCTGAAGGACATCTGCGGATCGGGGAAGGTGTAAGCGGGGGATTTCAGGACTGGAGCAATCCCATGCCGCATGACGACAGATACTGGTTTCCCGCCAAGCGCTACGGCTGGGGCTGGGGACCGCCGAACGGCTGGCAGGGCTGGGCGGTTCTCGCGGGCTTTGTGGCCCTGATCGCAATCGGCGGTGCGATGAACCTGCCGCAATCTCCGGTGCGCTTCATCGCCTGTGTGGTCATGCTGAGCGTTTTGCTCATCGCCGTGTGCTGGTGGAAGGGCGAGCCGCCGCGCTGGCGATGGGGCGGCGACTAGAGCTCATTCCGTACTGGCTCCGGATTTTTGCACTGACGTGCTTTCTTCCGGCAAACCGGTGTTCCAACGCTCGGACTATTTGCCGTCGTGAATCTGGTGGTTCGTGTCACCGTTGATCATGACCAAGCCGTCGAAGCGAGAGAACATCGCGGATTTTTCCGGCGGTAGCTTGGCTTCGGCCGTTGCCAAATCGCTAGCAAGCCTCTCCGCATCGGCGAGAGGCACGCCAGCTTTCAACAATGCATCCCTCGACTTGATGCTGTCCCCGGCACAGAGGACGATTGCCCAGACCCCACGCTGGCTGCGCAACAATGCGCGGCCCCCCATCTCACCTTGAACCCAATCGGCAATCGCATGATTGCCGGACACCATGATCGGTTCCACCGAAAGCGGCTCATGTGGCTTGTCGAACATACTATGGAGAAGCTGACTGATGGATGCGTCGTCCGAGCCTGCCGGCGCGGCAAAGCAAACGCTCGAACCGATCGCGAGCGCAAATAGTGCAGCCAAAGTCGTTCTGAACATCTCCGTCCCCTCGGTTTGCCGTATCGCCTTCATGCCGGCGTGCGCGGCATGGCCGTTCGAATTGCTCGGTGTCAGCCGTCGCGATATCTCGAATAAACCTCGCGCCCGATCCTTTCGGCATCCTTGTTGAAGTCCACGAACATGTCGCGCGTCATCTTCGTGACGTCGGGCGGAGCCGTCTCGGGCGTTCCTGCATGATAAGGCGGCTCCGGTGCGTATTGGGCCATGAGCTGGACGCATTCTGCATATTGCCGGTCGCGCAACTGCCCGACGAGCGACAGGCCGAAATCGATCCCGGCCGTGACGCCGCCGGCGGTGATCCTGTTGCGGTCGCGGACGATCCGGGCTTCGCTCGCGGTTGCCCCGAAAAGCGGCAACAGTGGTACCGTCGCCCAATGCGAGGTTGCCCTGTAGCCGGTCAGAAGTCCCGCAGCGCCCAGAAGCAAGGACCCGGTGCAGACCGAGGTGACGAACCTGGCGCGGGACCCGCGATCCCTGAGAAATCGAAGCGTGCCGTCGTCTTGCATGGCCGCAAGCGTACCAGCCGCGCCGCCGGGCACGGAGATGATATCGAGGTCGCGCGGGCATTCGTCGAAGGTCGCGCTGGGCTGGAACTGCAGCCCGTTGTCGCTCTTCACGATGTCCCTGGTCTTTGCAACGATGTGGGTGGTCGCCCCGAAAAGGCTGGCCAGCATGGCCTGCGCGCCAACCATGTCGAGCGCGGTGAACTCCGGGTAGATCAGGAACGCAATCTGTTCCTTGCCCATCCAACCGGCCGGCATCTGCGAGGTGCCGTGGCCAGCCGCCGGCTCCTGCGCCACCTCAGCGGCGGAAGCAGCCCCGAGACTGGCCGCGGCGAGGCCCGCGGCGGCGGACACGAGGAGCAGCTCTCGTTTCGATATCATTTCGTTCACTCCGTTGACTGCGACGTGCGTGGTCCAGGCGCGCGCGACGATTGATCTCAGTATCGATAGGAGACCGTGGCATAGAGAGCCCGACCGTCGCCGGGCGCTACCTGGCCGCCGAGCCAGGCGTAAGGCACGAAGTATTTCTCTCCCGTCAGATTCTTGATGTTGAGGGACGCCCTGATGTGCTCATTCTCGTAGGCGACCTTGGCATCGACGGTGAAATATCCCGGCGTCTTGTACAGATTCAGGGTGTCGACATATTGCGAGGACGCAGCATAAACGCCCGCACCGACGCTCCAGCCCCTGAGCGCGGCCGTATCAAATGCGTAGTTCACCCAGACACGGCCGGAATCCTCCGGTACGCCGGCGGGATGGTTGCCTGCCGGAATGCCGCTGAAGGAATCCGAGAACACGACGTTCGTGTGGCCATAGCTCGCCAGAACCTTCCAGTTCTTGTCAGGCTGCCAGATCAGGTCGGCTTCGTAGCCTTTCGATTCCTGCGCTGATTCAGCGCCGATGCCGACGCCGATCTGAACCGGCACGTTCTGGCGTTGGATGTCGAAGACGGCGACCGTGCCGGTCAACTGGTTATTGATATTCAGCTTGAAGCCGCCTTCGAGCTGCTTTGACGTTTCGGGTTCGATGTTGGTATTCAACGCCTGCGTGAATGGCGTAGCCATCATGCCCTCGCTGTAGCTGCCGTAAACTGACAGGCCAGGAATGAGATCGAGGACAGCTCCGATCCGGGGCAGGGTTTTGGTCTTATTGCTGCCGAACGGAGTCGGCGAGTATACACCCGCACCGAACGGATAGTCTTCGTCATAGTCAATATTGATACTTGCGAGGCGCACGCCGGCCAGGATGTGAAGGCGGTCGAAGATCGTCGATTGCAGCTGCGTATATGCGCCCTTCGTGACGTAAACGCTGTTGAACTGGAAGAACGAAAAATACGTCGGCGACGCGGGGTCCGGATCCGCATACGGCGTCGGAAAGACAGGGCTATTCAGCAGGTCGACCGGCGCGACGCCCAGGTCTCCGTGCATGAAGCCGCTGTCCGTCACGCGGCTGTAGTCGGCGCCGGTGAGCCAGACGTTCTGCGTCGGTCCAAAGCGAAACTTGGCCTGCACATTGGGGTTGATCGTGAACTCCTCCTGTTTCTGCGCGAGGTCGATATTGGCGAGACTCCACGTGGTCGGCCCGACGTCGGGTGCGGCCGACAGGGTGGTTTGCGATTTCTGATCCTCGTTCGACTTCGACCAGCGCGTCTTGACATTGAACGACCAATACTGGTCGAACTGGCGATCGAAGGTGACTGTGACGCCTTGAACCTCCGTCACGCTCTTTGGGATGTTGGTCGGGCCAATGAACAGGTCGGGATTGAGGCGGAAATTCCCCGCGACCGTTCCGACCGCCGGCAAACCCTCGTAGCCCTGCTGTTCGAAACGCGAGATCCGTCCCTGGATGGTCAGCGTCGTGTCGCTCTTGTCGGTGAAGGTCAGCGTCGGGTTGAACGAATAGCGGTCCTGATGGACCACATCGACGAAGCTGTCGGACGCCGTGTACTCGCCGGTGACGCGGAACAGTACGGTCTTGTCGTCCGTGAGCGGCTGATTGACGTCGAAGTACGGTCGCAGGTAATTGTTGGTGCCGAACGTGAGGCCCGTTTCGATGCTTGCCTTGTCGGTCGGGAGCTTGGATATGACGTTGACTGCGCCGCTCGTGGGAGCGCCTGTTCCACCCCCGTAGAGGATCGCGTTCGGTCCCTTGAGGACCTCGATCCGCTCCACGTTCGCAAACGAGTCGCGATCGCCGGTATCGTAGTTGACCGGGAGACCATCGAGCCATTGCTGGGCGCCAAAGCCTCGAATGGTCAGCGGGTTCGCCAAGCCCGTCGTGCCGATGCCGAGGTAGTTGGGCCCCTGCGCGTTCGACGCGTTCTGGATGGCTTCGGTCACCGAGAGATTGTTCTGGTCGACCATCACGCTTCTGGGAATGACCTGGATCGATTGCGGGATCTGCTCGATCGGCGTCGCCGTCTTGGTCGACGAGAAGGCCGACAGCGCGCGATAGCCATCGACTGGGCCCGCCGTCGTCAGGGTGGCCCCGAGCGGGAGTTTGAGGTCCGGCAGATCAAGTGCAGGATTATAGGTTCCGAGGGCATTTGCAGCGTTCTTGACCGGCGGTGGAGGCTCGGCCGGTTTCGCGCCTGCGCGTTTGACGCGGCCGGCGTCAGACCTCTTGCTTTTGCGCGTTGCGGCGGGACGGGTTTGGTTCGGAGCCTGGACCGTCACGCTCGGCAATTGTGTGGATTGGGCATGAGCGAGATCGGGGACGGCAAGAAGCGCGACGACACTCGCGCCGCCCAAGGCACGAAAACGAAACATCTGAAACTCTCCAACTCGGGCACAATCGCCCGCCAATAGTCGACAACGTCATCGATCGCGGCCAAGCGACCGCATCGATGCAGCGATTTTGGAAAAGTCAGGAGTTGGAGGGGGGAGCACGGGCCTGAGCGTGCCTGCTGCCGGCGGAGTTCCGCAATTCCTGCGCAACGTTGTGCCAGACCACCGGAAGCGAAAACCGATAGGCTACGGCGATCGGGATATTGGGCGTGTCCAGAGCTGCGGCGGCATGAACCAGACAACAGAGCGTGCAGGCACCATCGTGGGTGTGACGGTTTTGGTCGGGCTGGTTGTCGGCCTCCGCACCGGCATTGTGGCAGATCGCAGCACCGCCGAAAGCGGCAAACGGATCAGACAGGCTGGACGCCATCGCCCAAGAAGCGCCGATTGGCGCGATGATCTGCATCATCAGCGCCATCAAGAAAACCGGGAGATGGATTTGCAGCCGTCGCCGCACTGGTACGCGCCCCGTTACGAAATCCAACCTAGTCGCGGGTTCACCGAGAGTCGACGCCAACTCGTCTCTTGGGACGGCGCGAAGCAAAGCCAGGAAAGATTGCTCGCCAATTGTATCCCAAATGTCACGTCAGTTGGCAGAAATCGTTCAGAGAACGCCTCCGTCAATTGATGGCAGCGGGTGGACGCAAGGACAGGCTTGTCGCCAACTGCCAGTGCAAGATGTGACGCGGCCCTGTGGAAGGATTATGCGCATACATGAAGCCAAAGCGCGAGGACCGCTCAACCTGATTTCCCTGCGGCTTCGCCGATCTCCTGCCGCTACTTCACCAGCCTGAACTTGCCGCCCTCGACCTTGATCAGAAACGCCGAGCGCTCGTCATAGCCGTTGTGGTCGGTCGGGCTCATGGTCGAGAGGCCGTTGTTCAGGTAGACGTCCTTGCCGCGCTCCAACTCGTCGCGCAGCGCGGCGCGGAATTCCGCGGTGCCGGGCTTGGCGGTCTTCAGCGCGTTCGCGGCCGCCCGCTTGAACAGCGTCACGGCATCCCACAGATGCGCGCCGAAGATGTTCGGCTTTTGCCCGTTGACCTTCTCGTAGGACGACACGAACTCGTCGCGCACTTGGCGGAACGGATCGTTGGCCGGCAGGTCGTCGGCGATGGTGAACGCCTCGCCGGTGAAGATCGCGCCCTCGACATTGGCGCCGCCGAGCTTGATGAACTCCTCCGAGGCAACGCCGTGGGTCTGGAAGATCTTGCCGGCATAGCCCCGGCTGCGCAGCGCCTCCTGCGGCAGCACCGCGGGCGTACCCGCGGAGGCGATGAACACCGCATCGGGGTTGGTCGCGATCACCTTCAGCGCCTGGCCGGTGGCGCTGGTGTCGGCGCGGGCATAGACCTCATGCGTCGTCACGGTGAGGCCGAGCCCGGGGGCGAGCCGCGACACCTCCTTGTAATAGCCTTCGCCATAGCCGTCCGACACGCCGATATAGCCGAGCGTCTTGATGCCGGACTTCGCGATGTATTTCAGGATCGCCGCCGCCATCAGGTCGTCATTGGGCACCACCTTGAAGGCCCAGCGGCGGCGGTCGTCCATCGGCTGCACGATCGCGGTCGCCGCCGCGAGCGAGATGATCGGGGTCTTGGATTCCACGGCGACGTCGAGCATCGGCATGGTCACCGGGGTCAGCGAGGAGCCGATCAGGATGTCGACGCCATCCTGGATGACGAGGCGGCGGGCATTCTGCGTGCCCTTGGTGGGATCTGACTCGTCGTCGAGCGCGATATAGGTGACTTTCTCGCCGGCGATCTCCTTCGGCAGCGCGGCGATGGTCCGCATCTGCGGCTGGCCCAGCGCCGAGCCCGGCCCGGATGCCGACACCACGACGCCGACCTTGATGTCGGCACGTGCCTGCGGCGCAACCAGGATTGCGCCCACGAGTACCCAGAGTCCGGCCATGGCCAGCTTCATTGCAAATCCTCCCCAGCAGGTTCTTTTATGTGCGGTCGATGATAGCCGACCGGCATCCGGTTTCGCATCATATTGATTCCGCGGGAGGCGTCTGTCCCCCTTGCGAGGGACACGGCGCGGATCGCGCAATCTGGACAGATTCCAGGATTGCGATCGTAATGCAGCCTTGCATCAAAGCTATTGCACCGGCCGGGCGATCGCAGCACGATCCAGCCGAACATCGTCCCAGCGTGTCGGCTCCACGGGCCGTTCGCAACCCGATCAGAAGAGCATCCGGCCCCATGACACTCCTGACCGCTCGCGCCGTGCTGACGGCATCATGCTCGCTCGTCCTCGCGGCGGCGCTGGCCACCGCATCAACCCGCGCCCAACAAAATCCGGCGCTGAACGACGGAACGCGCATCGGCCGCAGCGCGGTGCCGAAGGCGCCCGAGTTCCAGGAACTGTACGATTTCGATGCCGCGGCCAAGACGCTCGGCGATGCGACCTTTCCGTATGAGGTGCGGGTGCACCGCGCCCATGTCGTGATGCTCGCGGAAAAGGGCATCGTGACACGCTCCGACGCTGCCACCATCCTGCGCGGGCTGGATACCGTCGATGCCCGTGCGGCGGATGACGCCTCGCTGCGGACCTATCTCCCCTACGAAGCGGCGCTGATCAAGAGCATCGGGCCGGTGGCCGGCAGGATGCATACCGGCCGCAGCCGCAACGATCTCGCCAACACCGTCAACCGGATGTTCTATCGCGACCAGCTGAACCGCACCSTCGAGGCGCTGATCGCGCTGCGCWCGGCCGTSGTYGCCAAGGCGGCGGACAATCTCGACACSGTGATGGTGGTCTAYACCCATCGCAAGGAGGCGCAGCCGATCACGCTCGGGCATTACCTGATGGCGATCTCGGAGAGCCTCGGCAAGAGCATCGATCGCTACGAGCAGCTCTATGCCCGCGTCAATCAGAGCCCGTTGGGCGCGGCCGCGTCGGCCGGAACCAGCTGGCCGCTCGATCGCGAGCGGACCGCCGCGTTGCTCGGCTTCGACGGGCTCGTCATCGACACCATCGAGGGCACCGCGGGATGGGACCATATCGCGGAGTTTGCTTCCGACAACGCGATCTATCTCAGCGGCCTCAGCCGGCTGGCGTCGGAGATCCAGCTCTGGAGCACGGATGAATATCGCTCCGCGGAGCTCGATCCTGCCTTTGCGGGAACCAGCAGCATCATGCCGCAGAAGAAGAACCCGGACTCGCTGGAGCGCACCCGCCAGATCGCCGCCAACTCCGTCGGTGCGGTGACCTCGGTCCTGACCTCGCTCAATGCCGCCGAATATCAGCACAGCGTGACGCGGGTGCCGCTGGAGCCGCGCTCGCTGGATGCGATGATCGCGGCCACCCATGCGATGACCGGGGTGGTGCGCACGTTGCAGCCCAACAAGGAGCAGATGCTGCGCTATGCCGCGCAGAACTTCTCGACCATGACCGACCTCGCCGATACGATCGTGCGCGAGAGCGGAATCGATTTTCGCGAAGCCCATGAAATCATCGCCCGTGTCGTCGAGGCCGCGATCAACGGTGGAAAGACTGCCGATCAGATCGACGTCGCGATGATCGAGACTGCCGCGCAGGCGCAGCTCGGCCGCACCATCCAGATTTCCGCCGCCGCCGTGCGCGATGCGCTCGACCCCGTGCGCAGCGTCAAGCTGCGCAACGGCATCGGCGGCCCGGCCGCGTCATCGGTTGCGGCGATGATCAAGGTGAGCCAGGCCGAGATATCAGACGAGCAGTCGCGGCTTGCCGCGCGTCGCCAGAAGATCGCGGCGGCGTCGGCCGCGCTGGCGCAGGCGGTGGCTGCCGCGGAGCACTGAGCGGGCGAACAGCGACCAATCGACGCAAGCCGGCGCGATTCCGGAAATGTCGTAAATGTTTTGCCGCGGCACCCGATAACGAAACGCCGCGATTGAATATGCGGCCCGGAAAGCCTCGCCTGAGATGAGGCTCGGCATACAGAGGATGCATTATGAAAAATATTAGGACCACCGCCGCGGTGGCCGCGATTGCTTGCCTGGCTGCACTGAGTGCTGTTCCCGCATCGGCCGCGGTGATCAGCAACCCGACGAACACCGACAGCTTCGTGTATCTCTCCGGCGCCGGCACCGGTGGCGGTCAGCAGACCCAGTTCGTCGGCGAGACGTTCACGGCTCCGATCAGCGGCGCGGTGACCAATTTTCAGTTCACGCTGAACAGCTCGGCGCTGCCTTCGCTGTATGGTGCGATCTATGCGTGGGACGGCTCGCAGCCGACCACGCTGCTTTGGCAAAGCCCGGTGGTCTCCGCCAGTGCCGGCCTGCTGGATTTCTCGCCGGTTGGCGCCAACGTCACGCAAGGCCAGACCTACGTGGCGTTCCTGAGCACTTACGGGATCGATCAGAACGGCCACTCCGATGCCGGCTCGGCGACCGTCGCAGATTGCCTGCCGTTTGCCGGCTGCAACTCGAACTCGATCCCCAATCTCGGCAATCTGGTGTTTGCCAACGTCCTGGCCGACGGGCCGGTCTGGCGCCAGGCCGTCAACAATTCCCGCGATGCCACCTTCTCTGTAACGATCACCAGCGCCGTCCCCGAGCCGACCACCTGGGCGATGCTGATCCTCGGTTTCGCGGGCGTCGGATTGATGGCGGTTCGGCGCCGCAGCGTGCCGCAGGCGGCCTGAACGGTTCACCCATGGGTGTTGGAAAGGCCGCCATGGAGGCGGCTTTTCCTGCTTCACGGTTGAATTGCCGCTGCCGCGCTGTATAACGGCGGCCGGGTGCTCGCTGCATTGGGTGGCGACAGGTCAAGCGATGGTCGGGCCGCCACGCAGGGAGCGTTGCGCCCTATGAACGATCATCTACCATCGGACCACATGCCGCGCGTGCAGCGGCTTGCTGAACAAGCCTTCCGTACCCTGCAGCGCTTCCTCCATGTCGAGGCCGTCAGCGGCGTCACGCTGCTTGTCGCCGCCGCCGGCGCGCTGATCCTGGCCAATTCTCCGCTCGCGCACGGCTATCACGACTTCTGGAACCTGCAGCTCTCCTTCGGAATCGGCGATTACGTCTTCTCGCGGTCGCTGCATTTTTGGGTCAACGACGCGTTGATGACGGCGTTCTTCCTCGTCGTCGGCATGGAGATCCGGCGCGAGATCCATGAGGGCGCGCTGAGCAGATTCGACCAGGCGATCCTGCCGCTGGTGGCGGCGAGTGGCGGCGTCATCGTGCCCGCGCTGATCTATCTGGCGCTCAACCGCGATCCCGCCGGTGCCCAGGGCTGGGCCGTGCCGACCGCGACCGACATCGCGTTCGCCGTCGGCGTGCTGGCGCTGCTCGGACGATCGATCCCGGTCAACGTGCGGGTGTTCCTGCTCGCGCTGGCGATCATCGACGACATCATCGCGGTGCTGATCATCGCCGTGTTCTACACCGCGAGCCTTCAGTTCAGTGGATTCGCGGTGGCGCTGCTCGGCATGCTGGCTGTGGTCGGATTTCAGCGGATCGGCATCGGCTCCGCACCGCTCTATTTGCTGCCCGGCTCGCTGGTCTGGGCCGGTTTCCTGATGGCCGGCGTCCATCCGACGCTCGCGGGTGTCGTGCTCGGCCTGATGACGCCGGCATCTCCGCTACCGATGCGGGAGCAGCCGCTGGAGATGGTGTCGCGCGTACTCAAGCAGTTGCGCGGCAGCGATGCGGTGGAGGCGGGGGATGCGCACCGGCTGGAGCAGCCGCTGCGTGATCTTCGTCTCGCTCATCGCGAGATATTGCCGCCGGTGTCGAGGGTGCAGATGGCGATGCATCCGTGGGTGGCCTATGGCGTGATGCCGATCTTCGCGCTGGCGAATGCCGGCGTCAGCCTCGCGGGCGCCGATCTCTCCGCCGCGGGCCGCTTCGTGATGCTGGGCACCGCGCTTGCCCTGATCGCCGGCAAGCCGCTCGGTATCGTCGGCGCGACCTGGGTCGCGGTCAAGCTTGGCTGGTGCCGCCTGGCACCCGGCGTTTCCTGGGGTGGCGTTTGTCTGGTCGGCCTGCTGGCCGGCATCGGCTTCACGATGTCGATCTTCATCGCCATGCTTGCCTTCACGGACGAGGCGGCGTTGACGGCCGCCAAACTCGGCGTGCTGATCGGCTCGCTCGGTGCCGCCACGCTCGGCATCGGCTGGGGCATCGTCTACGTTCGACGTCAGTGAATACGAGGGGCTGCAATCGATGTGGGGCGCTCCGCTCGTCGGAGGTAACCACGCCATGAGGCGATGACGTCGACGCCTACACGTTCTTCGCGACCTTGCGCGTCCGCGTCGGTCCGGCGCCGGTGATTGCCGGCTTGATGTTCCACACCGCGCGGATGCTTGCGAAGGCGTGCGCGATCACCGGCTCCTGGCGCCGGCTGGCGAGGCAGGCGAAACTGAGATCGCAGGTCAGCTTCACCTTGTCGGCGACGACGAACTGATGCGGGCGCGCCATCCGCGGCGCCAGCATGTTGTCGCGCGCGAGGCTGAGGCAGAGGCCGGACTCGACGAAGTCGATCATCGCCTCTTCCTGATCGGTGTAGCCGACGCGCTTCGGTGATGCGCCGAGCGGGCGGAAGATATCGTCGAGCAGCCGCCGATGGCCGGAATGCGCTGGCGTCGCAAGCCAGGGCAGCTCGGCGAGTTCGGCCCAGCCCTTGCCCATCACCCGGTCCCGCCAGCCGATCGGCGCGATGACGCGGTAGTCGTAGCTCAGCAACGGCGCCAGCTGGTAGCGGCCGTCGGCGATGGTGCGCTCGCCGAAGCTGTGACGGACGAGCTGGTCCGATGGCGTGGCGTCGACGTAGTAGCCGACGTCGAACTCGCCCCTGCCGATCTGCGCCAGCACGTCGTCGCTCACGCCGTGGCGCAGGAACACCTCGGTGCGTTGCGAGGACATCGCAAGGCTGCGCACGAACGGACCGAGCCGGGTGAATTCGGGATCGAGGATGGTGCCGACGCGCAACGTGCCGCGCTGCGCTTCGTTCAGCGAGTCCGCCGTCGCCTTGAAATCGGATGCCGCCGCCACCGCCCTGTGCGCCAGCGGCAGCAGCGCCGCGCCGGCCTCGGTCAGCGTGAATCCGGCAGGCGTGCGGTTGAACAGCTGCAGCCCGGTGCTCTCCTCGAGCGCTTTCAGTTGCAGGCTGACCGCAGGCTGGGTCAGTTTCAGCATCGATGCCGCGCGCGATACGGTGCCCTCACGGGCAACCGTGATGAAGCAACGCAAGGCCTGGGTACGCGGAAGCTCGATCATGTACCGTGCTTATAGCATACTTTTTCGCCATGCATCCGATCTGTGCCGGATATTGTTATATCATTATAATACAACTCATGCGAGAGTCAGGCCGGCCGCCACGCGATCATGCCTTCGGTCCGCGCGCGCACCTCGGGCGAGGCGAGGCAGGTCGCGACCGCTTCATAGCCGGGGGCGCCGGGTACGGGCGTCACGCTGATCGGCAGGCTGTGATTGGCCGGGCACAGGATGATCGCCTCGTCGTCGCCGACTGCGTCGAGATCCAGGATCGCACTGGAGCGGGTGAGAAAGAACAGCGGCCGCGCCCCTGGTCCGCGATGGCGCAGATGCGCGATCACGGCTTCCTGGCTGGCCGCATCGAGCCCGTGTTCGAGCATGTCGATCACCAGGATGGTGTCGTCGTCTGCCTCGAGTGGCGCGAGCAGCGCGGTCAATGCCGGCGAGTCCACGGCACCGACGGCCAGCAGCGCGGCACGGCTCGCCGCGACCCTCGCTTTGTGGAGTGGATCGGCATCGAGGCGGGCACGAACCGCCGCGCCGCCATCGGCCGTGCGGTCCAGTCCCACGAAGGCGGCATCGGGCAGTGTTTCGGCGAGACGCTGCGCGAGCCGCGTCTTGCCGCTGCCGAGCGGGCCGACAATGTGGTTGAGCAGTTTGACGTCGCGCAGTTCGAAGCGCTCGCCGCCCCACGGCCAGGGCAGATCGAACGCGACGGAAATGGTCGGCCGCGTCCTGACTGCGCCGATGATGTCGCGCGTCGCGGGCATCTTTCCGCCGTCGAGCTCGGTGCGCAGCCGCCGCACCCTGGCGATGCTGTCGCCGCATTGGCGGATCCGCGCCTCTAGCGCGGTCTCGTGCGCTGCCAGCACGCGGCCGAGGCTGGCGGCATCGCCGCCGAGGATCCGTGCGACTTCGCTGATGCCGAGGCCGAGCGCGCGCAATTCGACGATCTCGGCGCAGCGCGCCATTTCAGCTGGACCATAGGCGCGCCATCCCGCCGGCGACCGGTGAGGCACGATCAGGCCGCGCTCTTCGTACAGGCGCAGCGCTTTCGCCGAGATGCCGAGCTGCCGTGCAGCTTCGGACGGGCTGAGGAAACGGGCGGCAGCATTCATCGAATCACCTCGCGTCGTCTGACCGCACTTCCTATGGAGGCGGCCGCAGGGGCAAGGTCAAGCGGAGAGAGCGGTCGTGTCGCGTCTTTGGTGTCTTCGCAGAAATGTGGGATGGGTCGCCGATCACGGGTCTGGCTTCGCTCGATTCATCCTCCATCATTCTCGATTGTCGGAATTTGGCTTGAGGGCCAACCCGTGCGCGGGGATACCGATGGTCATCGTTGCGCGAGGCTCGACCGACGAGTCTCTTCAACCATACCCGCCGCGGAGTATGGGTCCCTGCCTTTGCAGGGACGACGGCAGTGTGTGCCGCGAGAGCGTGCGCCAATCGCGCCGCCACTCATTCCAGATGGTTCACCTTCGCCACCCAGGCGCGGACCGTGGCGAGCACCTCGGGCAGCACGGCCTTGACCTCCTGCACGTTCATGCCTGGCTTGATGCGGGGGTCGTAGAGCAGATTGAGCAGATATTGGTCGTAGACGTCGAAAAAGCCCATCGAGACGCTGTCGTTGAACATGGTCCACGGCACGGTCGCGGTGTCGTTGATCGGRCCGAGYGATTGCAGCARCTCTTCATAGGCGCARTCGAAGAARACGAAATCGCTGTTGTCGACGGTGAGGATCACGTCGGAATGTTCGATCTCGTAATTGTCGTTCTTGCGGAACCCGGACAGGCATTGCGGGTCGAGCGAGGAGCGGATTTCCTTGGCGCGCTCCTGGCCGTAGAACGTCGCGATGGTGCGGTAGAGATCGTGGTCGCGCACCAGCTTGACCACGACATTGGCCGCATCCTTGTCCTCGGTCATCGCGATGTCGAGATGCTGCACCTTGGCGCGAATGTCGGCGACGACCTTCGCGAGCTGCGCCTTGCGGTCGGCGCGGCTGCCGTCGGCGAACACGCGCACCGGGCTGTCGTATTTGCGGATGCGGTCGACCCGTCCGGCGAGATGAAACTCGGCGCCGAACGCCGTCTTCAGAAAACCTTCGACGATCTCGGCGTCGGTGAAGGTCTTCTTCTCGTGGCGCTGGCGCGAGACGATGGCCGGAATCTCGGCGGCCGTCGCGGGCACGACGGCATCGGTGAGGCAAACGGCGAACGCCGCGGCGAGAACGGGCAGGATCGAAAATCGGTGCTGGGGCATTCCGACCACGCTGCCGCAAGGTGTGCGGCAGCGCAAGACAGGATCAGGCCGGGATCAGCGATCCTGCCGAATGGCAGCGTCCCGCTGCGATCAATTCTTCACCACCACCGTGGTGCCGACCGAGACCCGGTCATAGAGGTCCTTGACGTCGTCATTGGTCATGCGGAAACAGCCCGACGACACGGCTTGGCCGATCGTCTCGGGCTCGTTCGAGCCGTGGATCCGGTACAGCGTCGAGCCGAGATACATCGCGCGCGCGCCGAGCGGATTTTCGATGCCGCCGGCCATGTGGCGCGGCAGATCGGGGCGGCGGCGCAGCATCTGCGAGGGCGGCGTCCACGCCGGCCATTCCTTCTTCGCGGTGATGCGATGCGTTCCGCTCCAGCGGAAGCCGTCACGGCCGACGCCGATGCCGTAGCGCAGGGCCTGGCCGTTTGCCTGCACCAGATAGAGCCGGCGTTCGGCGGTGTTCACCACGATGGTGCCGGGGGCATAATCGGTCGGATAGTTGACGGTGGCGCGCGGGATCGGGCTCGCGCCATTGCCGAAGAAGCTCGGGGCTTCGGACTGATAGCCGCGCGAGTCGAAGAATTGAGCCTGGGCCTGGCCGGCACCTGCCAGGACCGTGAGCGCGGCAAACATCAGGGCAATCGGGCGCATGGTCATCGTCCTCGCGAACAATCGAATATGCGCTCAGAAAGGCCACAATTACCGGCGCTTCGCAAGCGACGAAGCCGTGACTTTGTGCACTTTCGAACAACACGGTTTAAAAAGGCAACAGATCGGGCGCGATACCTGCATTGTCCGGTCAAACCTTTGACGAAGCCGACGAAGAATGGTTGATCTGGAACGACCTCAAGAACATCTCGAAACGGGAGCGTGAGCATGAACGGTGCGGAAAGTCTGGTGCGGACATTGGTCGCAGGCGGCGTGGATGTCTGTTTTACCAACCCAGGCACCTCGGAGATGCATTTCGTCGCGGCGCTGGACAAGGTGCCGGGCATGCGCTGCGTGCTCGGCCTGTTCGAGGGCATCGTTACCGGCGCGGCCGACGGCTATTTCCGCATGAAGGGAACACCGGCCTCGACGCTGCTGCATCTCGGGCCCGGCCTCGCCAACGGCCTTGCCAATCTGCATAACGCCAAGAAGGCGAATTCCGGCATCGTCAACATCGTCGGCCAGCACGCCACCTACCACATCGAATACAACGCGCCGCTGACCTCGGATATCGAGGGCCTGGCGCGGCCGATGTCGTCCTGGGTGCGCACCTCGCCGGACGCCAAGTCGGTCGCGGCTGACGGCGCGGCTGCGATCGCTGCCGCCGCCGGCGCGCCGCCGCAGATCGCGACCTTGATCCTGCCCGCCGACACCGCCTGGAACCAGGCCGATGGCGTCGCCCAGGTGCCGGCCGGATCGCAGGGCGAAAGCTATTCGGCCGCGGCCGTCGAGAACACTGCCCGGCTGCTGCGCAGCGGTGAACCGACATTGCTGCTGATGACCGGCAGCGCGGTGACGGAGAAGGGACTGGCGTTGGCGGCGCAGATCGCCGGCAAGACCGGCTGCAAGGTGATGGGTCCGCTGGCGAGCCCGAGGATGGCGCGTGGCCGCGGCCGCTTCTCGATCGAGCGGGTGCCCTATGTGGTCGAGCAGGCGCTGGCCGCGCTGAAGGGCTTCCGGCACATCGTTCTGCTCGAAGCCAACGAGCCGGTCGCCTTCTTTGCCTATCCGAACAAGCCGAGCCTGCTCAAGCCGGAAGGGTGCGACGTTCATCGCATGACCGCGAGCGGGGAAAATTCGGTCGCGGCGCTGGAGGCGTTGGCCTCGGCGGTCGGCGCCAAGCCCGCCGATGCGAAGCCGCAGGTCGCGGTCGATCTCGTCAAGCCGACCGGCGCGTTGAATCATGCGTCGATCGCGCAGGCGATCGCGGCAGCGGTCCCTGACAACGCCATCCTGGTCGACGAGTCCATCACCACCGGGCGCGGCTTCTTTCCGCTGACGGCGGGAGCCGCTCCGCACGACTGGATCCAGAATCTCGGCGGCTCGATCGGCTACTCGACCCCGGTCGCAACCGGTGCGGCGGTGGCCTGTCCGGACCGCAAGGTGATCTGCATGGTCGGCGACGGCAGCGCGATGTACACCATCCAGTCGCTGTGGACGCAGGCCCGCGAGGGGCTCAACGTCGTGACCATCGTGTTCGCCAACCGCGTTTATCAGATCCTGCGCGGCGAGTTCGACGGCGTTGGCGCCGGCGAGCCGGGCAAGCGGGCGCAGGACATGCTGCGGATCGACAGTCCGACCCTTGATTTCGTCGCGCTCGCGAAGGGCATGGGTGTGCCGGGCAGGGCGGTGACGACGGCCGATGAGTTCAACAAGGCGTTGGCCGAAGCGATTGCGGAGCCGGGACCGCGGTTGATCGAAGTGCAGGTGTAGCAGCGCCGGTTCAACGGCCGCGGCGGCGGTCCAGTCCAGTCGGAGGCGTCAATGCAGACCGAGCTGAACAAGGTGATCGCCGCCGTAGAGGAATTCTATGCGCAGGAAACGCTCCTGCTGGAGCGCGATCTCGGCGAGCGCACGCTGACGCACCGGCTCGCGGTCTATGTCGAGCGGCAGTTCGCCGGCTGGCAGGTCGACTGCAACTACGATCGGCTCGGCGAGCGCACGCTGCGGCTGCCGCGCGGCTCGGGCAGCTCGACCGATGACCATCTCGGCAAGTCGATCTATCCCGATATCGTCGTGCATCAGCGCGACATCCCGAACAATCTGCTGGCGATCGAGCTGCGCAAGGACAGCAACCACCAGCCGCTCGAGCACGATCAGCGCAAGTTGCAGGCGCTGACCGATCCGAACGTCTGGTTCGCCTACGCGATCGGCGTGCTGGTGATCGTGGGGCGGAGCGGAGTGAGCGCTTCCGAGGTTTATGCCGGCGGCGCCATCGACAGCGCCGCATCGCGCTGGTTTGCGCAGCGGCTGCGAGAGAGCGGGCTGGCTGGCGAGCGCGACAACGGCGTTCAGCACGATGCCGATCGATGAATCTTTCTCCGCGCTGTGGTGATAGCCCGTTTGGATCATGCGCCATCTGCGAACTCGCGGCAGAACTGAGGCGCGGCAGGTGGAGCAATTTCTGAGGCTGGTGGTCTATTTCAGAACGATCCGATGGCGGTGCCGATTGCCGGTTTCGCAACTATTTCGCTCCCCCTCCGCACTCGAATTCACCGGCCTCGATGATCGGCGCAGCGGATTGCGACGGGACGGGGCGGGGACAGCATCCCACCGCAGACAGCAAAAAAGGCCGCCCGCGGGCGGCCTTTTCCGTGATCGCTTGCTGCGACTGTTTCTGTCTATTGCTTGGCCGCATCGTCCCCGGTCGTCGCGGCGCCGGATTTGGCGCTCGATTTCTTCGCGGACTTCTTGGCCTTCTTCTTCGGCGCCATCTTGGTCGCCTCGCCCTTGGTTGCCGTGTCGCCGCTCTGCGCTGCGGGGGCCGGGCTGCCGCCCGCCTTGTCCTGTGCGAGTGCTGCGGTTGATACGAAGGCGAGCGCGGTGGCGGCGAGGATCAGGGTTCGCATCGGATTGTTCTCCCAAGTTGGTTTCAAACGCCCCTCAACGGGACAGAATGTCGCAGGTTCCGCGGCAGGGATCAGCAGTCCGTGAATGGCTCGTGATCGGCGCCAGCGTCGAAGCGACGGAACCGGGAACCGGGAGCCGCGTTATGTCGCTGGGCAGGAGTTTCGAGGAGGCGCGGCATGCGCTGGCGATCAATGACGGAAACCACCGGCACGATACTCGACACGGCCCCCGACGACACCTTATACGCGGTAGGCTGGACCATCAGCGGCCTGGCGACATTGGCCACCATCGTCGCGGTCTGGATGTTCGGGATCTGAGGCGGGCCATCGGTGCAAGCAACCGGCTCGCCGTCGCAGGCGAGCGGGAACGGCCTAAGCCGCGCGCCTACTTGCGCAGGATCACCAGCGCTTCGCGGTAGAGCTGCGAGAAGCTGACCAGCAGCGCGCTCGACAGCAGGAACATCGCGATGCTGTCGTAATCGTCGGCTGTTGGCCAGGCGAATTCGAAATAAGGCGGCATGAACACCCACCAGACGATCGGCACCGTGATGATCGTCGCAAACGCGCCGGCCGGAGCGCCGCCCATCAGGCCGGCGATCAGAATCGCCGGCACGAAGCCCGCGAAATAGAACTGCATGCCGAAACTCGCGAACATCTCCTGCGTCGCGGTGGCCAGCACCACGGCAAGCAGGGCGACGACGAACGTCGACAACGACCAAGGCCGCAGCTTCAGAATGTAGTCATTGCTCTTGCGCATCGAGACGTCCCCGGCCTCCGCGAGTTCCGGGAAGGTAGCCGAGGAAGCCTGCAAACAAAACCCCGTAGGACTCCGTGGAGGAACCGGCTGGCCGGAACCTCGCTGTCATATTGCTGCGCTGCGGCAGAGCGGTACGCAGACGGCGTTGAGCTGGCTCTGGCGGCTATGGTCGGGTTGGCGGTCGGGAAGGGAAATGGTGGACGCACAAGGGATCGAACCTTGGACCTCTCCCGTGTGAAGGGAACGCTCTCCCGCTGAGCTATGCGTCCGGGACGTCTGACGTGCCAAAGGCCGCTGGTTGGCGGCCGGTCGATAGCGGCGCTTCGTCAGAGCGTGCGATTTACGAAGTGCCGGGTAGGGGTGTCAAGCCACGACCTTCAGGAATCAGGAATCGAACCCCTCGGAAGATCAAGCGCCCTGCTGACGGGCGCGGGAGGCATGCGATTGCAGCGCCCGGATGCGTTCGGCCAGCGTCCCGCCGGATTCCGGCATCCCGCTGCCCGGCGAGGCGGCGCCGTTTGCGGTGCTGCCCGCGGGCTTGGCGGCGGCCTTCGGTGGCACGGCCGGCTCGGCCGCCAGCATGGCCTCGATCGCCGAATTCGGGCCCTCGAGCTGGATCGCGAGCTTGGCCACCTCGGCGGCGATGTCATTGATGCGCTCGCGCAGCAGCGCGTTCTCCATGCGCTCGGTCGCCCAGGAGCTCTCGGCCTGCTGCTGGATCGCGTTGATGTCGCGTTGCAGCTTGCCGCGTTCGTCGCGGGCGACGTGCAGTTGCTCCTCGACGGCCGCCTTCTCCTGGCGCAGCTTCTCGAGCACGGACGATTTGCCGCCACCCGCCGCGGCGATCTCCTCGCGCAGCTCCTGCACCGTGCGCTCGGCGACGGCGTTGGCCTGCTTGAGCTCGCCGTTCTCGAACTCGCGCTCGGCCAGCAGCTTGCCCTGGGTCGCAAGCCGCGTCTCGAGGTCGGTGACGCGGTTGCCGAGCATCTCGGCTTCCTTGACCTGGGCGATTAGCTGGCGGTCGAGATCGGTGACGCGCTGGCTCAGATTCTCGACCCGGCCGCGCGCGTCGGTGAGATCGCGCGTCGCGGTTTCCGACTGGTTGCGCTCGTGGGTGAGGCGGGCTTCGGTCGCCGCGAACTCCTTGGCAGCGTCGCCGACCCGGGTCTTCAACTCCTCGACTTGGGTCCGCACCGCGACCAGTTCGATCTGGCGGCTGTCGGCGGTCATCGAGCGGTCGTTGAGTGCTGCGTTGATCTTGCCGAGCTCGCTCTGCTTGTCGGTCAGCGCCTGCTCGGCGTTGCGCAGCAGCTCGGTCTTGGCAGTGAACTCCTCCTCGGTGGCGTGAAGCTGCTCCTTCATCGCCTTCTCGCGTGCCTCCAGCGCGAAGATCGCGGCGTTCTTCTCGCCGAGCTCGATCTTCATGCGGTTGATCGCATCGGTCTTCTTGCCGAGCTCGGCGAGCTGGCTCGTGGTCTTGCTCTTGAGCTGGTCGACGCTCATTTCGAGCCGGCGGGCCGACATCGCGAACTCGGCGCGGAGCTGGTCCTTGTCGGCCTGGATCTCGGCCATCGACAACGGCGTGGCCGCTTCCATCCGCCGCGTGGTCAGCCGTACCGCGCGGTTGTGCACCAGCGGCAGGATCATCAGGCCGCACAGCATCGAGATCAGGAAACCGATCGCCGCGTACATGATCGGCTCGATCATGAAGGGTCACTCCAGGGAAGAAGGAATTTGTTAATCACAATGCCATGGCCGGCCGGCCGAAGGCCAGCCCGTTTGCCGCGTTAAGGTAAATCGCTGGCCGTGGCGGAGCGCGCTGCCACAGGCGATCAGGGCGATGGCCTAGAATGGGTTCCAGGTCGCGCGCGGGGTGAATTTGAGATAGCCGACGCTGGCGCCGAGCCGCAGGCCGATGCCGGAGCGAATCGGGACCAGCACGATGTTGTTGGCGGTGAGCGCCGTCATGCCGAAGCCGCCGACGATATAGGCCGAGCCGTCGATCCCGACGAAGCGCTGATAGATCGCCTGCGTCGAGGGCAGGTTGTAGACCAGCGTCATGGTCCGGGCGCCGTCGCCGCCCCAGTCGAAGCCGACCGAGGGTCCCTGCCAGTAGACCCGGAGGTCGCCGGCGTTCTTGGTGTAGAGCGTGCCTTCGCCATAGCGCAACCCGGCCACGAACGCGCCGGAGCCTTCCTCGCCGAGCACATAACCGTTGGGCAGACCCCATTGGCTGACCGCGCGCTCGATGACCGAGGCCAATCCCCGCGAGACGTTGCCGAAGAACTTGTGTCCGGCGCCGACCAGCTCTTCGGGCCCGTAAGTATACGGTGTCGGCTCACGCTGCGGCGGCGGATATTGCGGCGGAGGCTGCTGCGCGGACGCCCCTGCGCTCCAGCACATCAGCGCGGCAAACGCGACCGCGGCAAGGCGTGATGCGAAAGTCATAAAGAACCCCTGCTATCGAAATCCGGGCGCTGCCCCTTAACCTGATGCCAACAGGCACGGCCCTAGGTTGCGCCCAGTGTCCCCTCGACTCGGATGTTATCGGTATCAACTATGACGGCACAACGGCAGGAAAGATATGGATCGTGCCGTGGAATGGCGTTTTTCGGCCTGTTGGCGGGCATTTTGACGGCCGTTTGGCCCGCTTTGCCCGTTGCGGCCACCACGACCGAGCGCGTGGTGACGAACCGCTACTCCGGACTGGCGATCGAAGGATTCGATCCTGTCGCCTATTTCACCGACGCCGCTGCCACCCAGGGGCGGCCCGAATTCGAAGCCACCGGCAGCGGTGCTGTCTGGCGTTTCCGCAACGAGGGCAACCGTGCCTCGTTCGTGGCGCATCCCGAAATCTATGGTCCGCAGTTCGGTGGCTACGATCCGACCGATCTGGTACGGGGCGTGACCTGCGCGGGCAATCCGCGGTTCTGGGCCGTCGTCGGCAACAGGCTTTATCTGTTCAACCGGGAACACAGCCGCGACGCCTTCGCGGCTGATCCCGCGCGCTTCCTGAAGGAAGCCGCGGCGCGCTGGCCAGAGCTGGAAGAGAATCTCGCGCAGTGATCATCCTGCCGCGGCAGGATCGCCCCATGCGATGAACTCCGGCACCAGAAAATCCTCGCGGCCCAATCCGAAATGCAACGGGTGGCCGTTCGAATCGGTCACCTTGCCGCCGGCCGCGACCACGACCGCGTGGCCTGCCGCGACATCCCATTCGGACGTCGGCGAGAGCCGGGGATAGATATCGACCTCACCCTCGGCGACGCGGCCGAACTTGACGGCCGATCCCAGCACGGCTCGGACTGCGCCGCCCCGTTCGTCGATGAAGGATTCGGTTCGCGCATCGCCGTGCGAGCGGCTGACCGCAACGGTCCAGGACGCGCCGCGCGGCGGGCAGGGACGGGTCCGGATCGGCACCGCCTGCGAGACCGCGCCGTTGCGCAGGGTCAGCCGTTCCGCGCCCTTGCCGACGACGCCGCGCCAGATCAGCCCAAGCGCGGGCGCGCCGACGATGCCGAGCAGCGGCACGCCGTGCGTGACCAGCGCCACATTGACGGTGAATTCATCGCGGCCGGCGACGAACTCCTTGGTGCCGTCGAGCGGATCGATCAGGAAGAAGCTGTCCTTGTAGGGGGGCGTCGCCAGATGGACGCGCTCCTCCGACAGCAGCGACACGTGCGGCGCAAGCCGCGTCAGGCCTTCGACGATGACGTGGTCGGCGGCGAGATCGGCTTCCGTGACCGGCGACCCGTCACCCTTGCCGGCAACCCGCATCGCGGAACGGTCGACCGCGAGAATCGCCTCGCCGGCCCGGATCACGAGCTCGGTCAGCGATTCGAGCAGCGTGGCGGCCTTGTCGCAGTCGACGGCGGCCGATTGTGCCTTATTCATGGGCGGGTCTCATGTCCTGTTCGTCTTCCCCTGAGATCATGATGCCAGTCCCGCCGCAAGCTGGCAGCATCCGTCTGCGCGGTGTATCAAGCCGACAGGCATGCGTGATTCGCACTCCTCGGTCGGCGTGCGGCTTTCCAGGAAACAATTGATGTCTACCACTTCGTCTCCCGGTCCCGCTCCCGACGCACTCGAACTCGCGGCGTTGTTGTGCTCGCGGGTCTGTCACGACCTCATCAGTCCGGTCGGCGCGATCGTCAATGGGCTTGAGGTCCTCGACGACAACCCCAAGCCCGAAGACCGCGAATTCGCGCTCGATCTGATCCGAAAGAGCGCGAAGACCGCGTCGGCACGGCTGCAGTTCTGCCGGCTGGCGTTCGGCGCGGCTGGTTCCTCCGGTGCGCAGATCGATCTCGGCGATGCCCAGAACATGGCGAAGGGGCATATCGAGGACGGCAAGGTGACGCTGACCTGGAATCTGCCGCGGCTGCTGCTGCCGAAGAACCGGGTCAAGCTGCTGCTCAACATGCTGGTGATCGCGCAGCAGACCATTCCGCGCGGCGGCACCCTCATCATCGATCCGGTCGGCGAGGGTGAGACCATGAGCTTCCGCATCACCGCGTCCGGTCTCAACGCGCGGGTGCCGCAGAACATCGTCGATCTGCTCAATGCGAGCTCGGCGAATACGGTCGATGCGCATGCGGTGCAGCCGCACTACACGCGCCTGCTGGCGGACGCTTGCGGACTGAAAGTGACGCTCACGCTCGACGGCGACAAGGTCCTGATCGCCGCGTCCTGACCGCGTCCGCGGCAACATTCTTAATCAAAGGTTACGGAAGGCCGCGCGCTTCAATCGTGCGGCCTTATCTCTTTGTTGATCCCGTTCTTTTCCATTTACTCAACCAAACTTAAACGCTTTGCGGAGAAGCTGACCGCAGTTCCGTCTGGCGCGTCGATGCCGCGCGCCGCGCGTTTTCGGCGTTTTTCGAAGGTTGGTTTTCATGGACGATCTGTTGCGCGAGTTCCTGACGGAGAGCAGCGAGAGCCTGGATACGGTCGACAACCAGCTGGTGCAGTTCGAGCAGGATCCGAACAACGCGAAGATCCTGGATAACATTTTCCGCCTTGTGCACACCATCAAGGGCACCTGCGGCTTCCTCGGGCTGCCGCGGCTCGARGCGCTGGCGCATGCCGGCGAGACCYTGATGGGCAAGTTCCGCGACGGCATGCCGGTGAAGGCGGAAGCCGTGACGCTGATCCTGTCCTCGATCGACCGCATCAAGGAGATCCTGGCCGGGCTCGAGGCGACCGAAGCCGAGCCCGAGGGCAACGACCGCGACCTGATCGATCAGCTGGAAGCCATGGTCGAGCGCGGCATGGCGGCGATGGCCGCGGGYGAGACKGCCGTCGCTGAAGAATCCGTCCCCGTCGTCGAGGCGCCGCCGGTGCAGGCCGACATGACCGAAGGCACGCTGGTGGYGCAGACGCTGGAGCGYCCSTTRCGTCCRGGCGAGGTCTCGCTCGACGAGCTCGAGCGCGCCTTCCGCGAGACYGCGATCGAAGTCGTGGCGCCGGCGCCCGCAGCGGTCGCGAAGCCGGCTGCTCCAGCCGTCGCCGAGGCCGCCGAGCCCGCCAAGAAGCCGGCCCGCAAGGCCGTCGCCGAGGACGTCCAGGAAGGCGACAAGATCGCCAACCAGTCGATCCGGGTCAATGTCGACACCCTCGAACATCTCATGACCATGGTCTCCGAGCTGGTSCTGACCCGCAACCAGTTGCTSGAGATMTCMMGSCGCAACGAGGACACCGAGTTCAAGGTGCCGTTGCAGCGGCTCTCCAACGTCACCGCCGAGCTGCAGGAAGGCGTCATGAAGACGCGGATGCAGCCGATCGGCAATGCCTGGCAGAAGCTGCCGCGCATCGTCCGCGAYCTCTCCGGCGAACTCGGCAAGCAGATCGAGCTGGAGATGCACGGCGCCGACACCGAGCTCGACCGCCAGGTGCTCGACCTGATCAAGGATCCGYTGACGCACATGGTGCGCAACTCCGCCGATCATGGCCTCGAGACCACCGCCGAGCGGGTCGCGGCCGGCAAGCCCGAGCARGGYACCATYCGSCTSWSYGCCTATCACGAGGGCGGCCACATCATCATCTGCATCGCCGACAATGGCCGCGGGCTCAACACCGAGCGGATCAAGGCCAAGGCGCTCCAGAACGGTCTCGTCACCGAGGCYGARCTSGAGAAGATGACSGARGCCCAGATCCACAAGTTCATCTTCGCGCCGGGCTTCTCGACCGCAGCGCAAGTGACCTCGGTGTCCGGCCGCGGCGTCGGCATGGACGTGGTGCGCACCAATATCGACCAGATCGGCGGCACCATCGACATCAAGAGCGTGGCCGGCGAGGGYGCCAGTGTCACCATCAAGATCCCGCTGACGCTCGCCATCGTCTCCGCACTGATCGTCGAAGCCGGCGGCGACCGCTTTGCGATTCCCCAATTGTCCGTGGTCGAGCTGGTGCGGGCCCGCGCCAACTCCGAGCACCGCATCGAGCGGATCAAGGACACCGCGGTCTTGAGGTTGCGCAACAAGCTGCTGCCGCTGATCCATCTCAAGAAGCTCCTGAAGATCGACGACGGCGCCACMTCAACCGAYGCCGAGAACGGCTTCATCGTGGTGACGCAGGTCGGTAGCCAGACCTTCGGCATCGTGGTCGACGGCGTGTTCCACACCGAGGAGATCGTGGTCAAGCCGATGTCGACCAAGCTGCGGCACATCGACATGTTCTCCGGCAACACCATCTTGGGTGATGGCGCCGTGATCATGATCATCGACCCCAACGGCATTGCCAAGGCGCTCGGCGCCTCCGGCTCCTCGGCCCATGACATGGCCGACGACAATGCCTCGGCCCATGCCACGAGTGGCGAGCAGCTCACCTCGCTTTTGGTGTTCCGCGCCGGTTCCGCGCAGCCCAAGGCGGTGCCGCTCGGCCTCGTCACCCGGCTGGAGGAGATCGCAACCGACAAGATCGAGCTCAGTAACGGCCGCTACATGGTGCAGTACCGCGAGCAGCTGATGCCGCTGGTGCAGATGGCCGGGGTCGCGGTGCAGACCCAGGGCTCGCAGCCGATCCTGGTGTTCGCCGATGACGGCCGCTCGATGGGGCTCGTGGTCGACGAGATCATCGACATCGTCGAGGAGAAGCTCAACATCGAGGTCGCGGGCAGCCAGGACGGCATCCTGGGCTCGGCCGTGATCAAGGGCCAGGCCACTGAAGTGATCGACGTCGGCCACTTCCTGCCGATGGCGTTCGCCGACTGGTTCTCGCGCAAGGAGATGCGGCCGTCGGCCTCGGCGCAGTCGGTGCTGCTGGTCGACGACTCTGCGTTCTTCCGCAACATGCTGGCGCCGGTCTTGAAGGCCGCCGGCTACAAGGTCAGGACCGCCGGCGGTGCGCAGGAGGGGCTCGCCGCGCTGCGCGCGGGCAGCTTCGACGTCGTGCTGACCGACATCGAGATGCCCGAGATGAACGGCTTCGAGTTCGCCGAGAACATCCGGTCCGACCACAATTTGATCGGGCTGCCGATCATCGCGCTGTCGGCGATGGTGTCGCCGGCGGCGATCGAGCGCGGCCGGCAGGCCGGCTTCCACGACTATGTCGCCAAGTTCGATCGTCCCGGGCTGATCGCGGCGCTCAAGGAACAGACCGCCGAACTGCGGCGGGCGGCCTGAGCATGATCCGGAAAAGTGTGAAGCGGCTTTCCGATCAGATCATGCTCAAACAAAGGGCTCGAAGGAAACAGATGCGATGACCAAGACCGAGACGACCGAAGGCGCGATGGCCGAATACGTCACCGCCGTGATCGGCGGGCAGCTGTTCGGGCTGCCGATCTCGCGGGTGCAGGACGTGTTCATGCCGGAGCGGCTGACGCGGGTGCCGCTGGCGACCAGCGAGATCGCCGGCGTGCTCAACCTGCGCGGCCGCATCGTCACCGTGATCGACATGCGCGCCCGGCTCGGGCTGCCGAAGGCCGACGACGGCCAGCCGCCGATGGCGGTCGGCGTCGACCAGCGCGGCGAATCCTACGGCCTGTTGATCGACCAGATCGGCGAGGTGCTGCGGCTGCCCGACGACAGCCGCCAGGACAACCCGGTCAATCTCGATCCCCGCATGGCCAAGCTCGCCGGCGGCGTCCATCGCCTCGACGGACAGCTCATGGTCGTCCTCGATGTCGATCGCGTGCTCGAACTGGTGCCCAAGGCGGCTGTGAAGACAGCTGCCGCAGCGTAACGCTCCGCCGCGGAGACGGTGGATTCTACAAGGAGGCCAACACATGAAGACGTGTCTTGTCGTCGACGATTCCGGTGTGGTGCGCAAGATCGCACGCCGCATCCTCGAAGCCATGCAGTTCGCGGTCATCGAAGCCGAGGATGGCGCGGTGGCGCTCGAGGCCTGCAAGCGCGCGATGCCGGACGCGGTGCTGCTCGACTGGAACATGCCCGTGATGGACGGCTTCGAATTCCTCGTGCAACTCCGCCGCATGGCCGGCGGTGACGCGCCGAAGGTGGTGTTCTGCACCACCGAAAACGGCATCGATCACATCTCGCGCGCGCTGCATGCCGGCGCCAACGAGTACATCATGAAGCCATTCGACAAGGACATCGTGATCGCGAAATTCCAGGAAGTGGGTCTGCTGGCGCTCGATGCGTCGGCCGAAGCCTAATACCCAGTTTCACCCTTTGCCTTTGCGAGGCTCCCGTGACGCCCCCTGACTACGAGTATCTGCGTAAGCTCCTCAAGGACCATTCCGGTCTCGATCTGTCCGCGGACAAGCAATATCTGATCGAGAGCCGCCTGCTGCCGCTGGCGCGCAAATGCGGCCTGTCCGGCATTCCCGACCTGGTGACGAAGATCCGGGCCGGCTCGTCCTCGCACACCGTCCAGGTGGTCGAGGCCATGACCACCAACGAGACGTTCTTCTTCCGCGACAAGGTGCCGTTCGACCACTTCCGCGACACCATCATGCCCGACGTGCTGAAGGCGCGTGCCGCGCGCCGCAGCGTCCGGATCTGGTGCGCCGCCGGCTCGACCGGGCAGGAGCCCTATTCGCTGGCGATGTGTCTGAAGGAAATGGGCGCCGCGCTTGCCGGATGGCGGGTGGAGATCATCGCGACCGATCTGTCGCAGGAGGTGCTGGAGAAGTCGAAGGCTGGCATCTACAGCCAGTTCGAGGTGCAGCGCGGGCTGCCGATCCAGTTGCTGGTCAAGTACTTCAAGCAGTCGGGAGAATTCTGGCAGGTCAATCCCGAGTTGCGCTCGATGGTGCAGCATCGCCAGCTCAACCTGCTGCACGATTTCTCCCAGCTCGGCACGTTCGATGTGATCTTCTGTCGCAACGTGCTGATCTATTTCGACCAGGACACCAAGATCAACATCTTCAACCGTCTTGCCCGCCTGATGGAGGCCGACGGCTTCCTGGTGCTGGGCGCGGCTGAAACGGTCGTCGGCCTGACCGACACGTTCAAGCCGATTCCCGAGCGGCGCGGCCTGTACCGCCCAAGCGGGGTGCGGCCGGCGCTTGCGATGCCACGGGCCGCCATGGCGGTCGGATATTGAGCGATGACCGAGGACGGCAGATCAATCGAGCGTGTCACGTTCAGCCGCGGGGTCGATGTCTGCATCATGGCCATCGACGGCACCTGGCGGCGTGACTGCCAGCTCAATGCCATCTCGGACAATGATGCGGCGCTGACCGTCGAAGGTTCCATTCAGGGGCTCAATCTGAAGGAATTCTTCCTGCTGCTGTCGTCGACGGGACTTGCCTATCGCCGCTGCGAACTGGTCCGCGTCAACGGTGCCGACATGGACATCAGCTTCCTCAAGGGCAAGCCGAGCAAGCGGCGATCCGCCGCCGACGACGAGCGGGCAAGAGCTTGACGTCGAGGGTCCGACGCCGCCGGCACGGCGCGGTCTTTAGTCAATCCGGATGTGTGGAACGGATCGCCGCCCCATGGGTTGGGACGTCGTTGGGACGATTTGCGCGATCGTGAAAAGGCGGGAGGTTGCTGGTCCGGCGGATCAGTTCAGCAGGCGCGCCGGTGCGTCCGAAACGTGAAGCCGATCGAGTGCCACGCCGAGGCCGGCGTCGCATGCCTTCAGGGCTGTGGACGCGGCGACGTATCGCGGGCTGACGTCGTCGAGAAGGAAGATGTTTGCGGCGGCGTCTTGCTCGGCCAGCAACGCCTCGCGCGCGATCGCGGCCTCGATCAGCCGCAGGCTCGCCTGGACGTGACCGATCAGCGCGACCAGGTCCGCCATGATCAGGTTGTAGGGATCATTGCCGTCGTCCGAACACGCCGTGACGCTTTCCGCGGCTGCATTTTCCATGCATGCTTCTCCACTGTCCCCCACTTTTAGGGAGCGTGGTGCTACTTGTGCGTTAAGCGGACGTCCCGTACAAATACGGGTCCATTGATCAATTTGGTCAAGACATCTCTTGTGCGGTCAGGTCAGCACGCTTCACCACTGATGGACGATGCATATGGTTGAGAATGGCGCTCCTCGCGGGGAAATCTTCGTAGTCGACGACGATCCAGCCGTTCGCGAGACGCTTTCCGTGGTCCTGTCGACCGCYGGCTACAAGGTGATCTGCTTTGCGGACGGCGCCGCACTGCTTGCAGTGGCTCGCAGCAGGACGCCGGCCTGCATCCTGCTCGACGTGCATATTCCCGGTAAATCCGGTCTCGATATCCTCAGAGAGCTTCACGGTGAGGATTATCCGGCGCCGATCTTCATGATTTCGGGGCAGGGCGACATCGCGATGGCGGTCAGCGCCATCAAGAACGGCGCGCTCGATTTCATCGAAAAGCCGTTCCGTGGCAATGAAATCGTCAGCCGTCTCAACGAGGCGATCGACGCCTATACGAGACGCCAGGCCGAGACTTCGGCGTCGCGCGTCGCTTCGCTGCATTTTCCGGGGCGCGAACCGCTGACCCGCCGTGAGCGCGAGGTGCTCGAACAGTTCACCGCGGGCGCCTCCAATAAGGAGGCCGGGCGTCAGCTCGGTATCAGTCCGCGCACGATCGAGGACCATCGCGCCAACATCATGAAGAAGCTCGGCGCGCGCAATGCCGCCGATCTCGTCCGGATCGTGATGACAGCGCAGCGCCAGGGTTGATCGGG